>Ga0066836_10000837_pt1 | contig 15581 bp, 15 predicted proteins | sample ETNtaG_18_FD_71568 | JGI IMG/M metagenome (GOLD analysis project Ga0066836, IMG submission 71568) | Marine microbial and viral communities from oxygen minimum zone, Eastern Pacific Ocean - ETNP201302SV91 | ecosystem: Environmental > Aquatic > Marine > Oceanic | place: Pacific Ocean: Eastern...
CCTATAAATGAGAATGAAACTTCATCTCCAAAGTTTACAAAAAGTTCAAATTGACCTAATTTGTCAGTTGTAGTCCCACTTTCCCCACTAACAATATTAACGCCAAAAAGTGGCGTTTGAGACTCTCTATCAACTACAATACCACCAATTTCTAAAGATTGAGCATTTAAAATTGGAAAAAAGATAAGGCTAAAAAAGCTTAATTTTTTCATTATATGACTTCCTACGCTGGCACTAACCAGATCAGGTTCTTGGGTTTATTCTCAGCTGAATGGTTCTGGTTCAAGCAGCACCCCTAATTAATTGAGATTAAAATTAATAAATTAAGTTAATAAAAAACAAAGGCTCGTTTAGTATGATACTTGGAATTTTCAATTGAATTCCCATAGCTTTGCACCTAATTAATTGAGAAATAAAATGACCAACAATAAATTACCTGAAATCACCATAAAGGCTCTTTTTCTTGGTGTAATTCTTTCTATGGTCTTAGCTGGTGCAAATGCTTACTTAGGTCTTTTTGCTGGAATGACCGTCTCAGCATCTATTCCTGCTGCTGTTATATCAATGGGCGTTTTATCATTATTTAAAAAATCAAATATTTTAGAAAATAATATTGTTCAAACTGCAGCTTCTGCGGGCGAATCTCTAGCTGCTGGAGTAATATTTACCATTCCTGCTCTTGTTCTATTAGGTCATTGGGAAACCTTCAATTATTTGGAAGTTGCAAAAATTGCTGCTATTGGTGGGGTAATAGGAGTTCTCTTTACAGTGCCATTACGCAGAGCATTGATTGTTACAGCTAATTTAAAATATCCTGAAGGTGTGGCCACTGCTGAAGTACTCAGAGCAGGTAATGCAGCAAAGGTTGGTGAAAAAGATGATGGGACAGGTGGACTAATGACTATAGGAATTTCTGGCTTGTTTGGCGGTATTATGAAAGTATGTCAGCAAGGATTTGGCATGTGGAGCTCAGAAATGGCTGGAGCAACTGTTATTGGTAAATCCATTTTTGGAATAGGCACAGATCTTTCACCTGCCCTTATTTCAGTTGGTTATATTGTAGGAAGAAACATTGGAATTCTTGTTGTAGGTGGTGGTTTGATTTCATGGTTTGTAGCTATACCAATATATAGTGCAATTGTTGGTTTTGAGGGTAATGCACTTGATGCAGCATGGGATATATGGAATTCAAAGATACGCTATCTTGGTGTTGGTGCTATGGTTGTAGGTGGTGTTTGGTCCCTTATTAAATTATTCAAACCTCTAATAGTGGGAATTAAAGCAAGCATAGATGCAGTAAAGAACCAAAAATCAAATAATGATATTCCTTTAGAAGAAAGAGATGTGCCAATTAATTATGTAGGTATTGCATTAATTGCTTTATTAGTACCTGTCTTTCTATTGTATTTAGACATAATAGGGTCAGTTGGTATAGCAGCTTTATTAGCAATAGTTATGATGGTTTTTGGCTTCCTTTTTTCTGCTGTTGCTGCATATATGGCTGGCGTAGTTGGATCATCAAATAATCCTGTTTCAGGTGTTACAATTGCCACTATTTTATTTACTTCATTATTTTTATTAGCTTTATTAGGTACTGGCTCTGGTGTTGGTGCTGCAAGCGCTATTATGGTTGGTGCGGTTGTATGCTGCGCTGCGGCCATTGGTGGTGACAATCTTCAAGATTTAAAATCAGGTCATCTTTTAGGAGCCACACCTTGGAAGCAACAAATAATGCAAATTGTTGGGACCTTATCCGCAGCGATTGTTCTTGGGTTAGTATTAGATATACTTCATACAGCCTACACCATTGGTTCACCAACTCTTTCTGCACCTCAAGCCACACTTATGAAATCAGTAGCAGATGGTGTTTTTAATGGTAATCTACCATGGGCTTTTGTTTACATTGGTGGAATAATTGCTGTTATTTTGATCTTAATCGATCTTAGACAAGAAAGTAAAGGCTCTGATTTTCGAGTACCCGTATTAGCTGTTGCCGTAGGTATCTACCTTCCGATTACATTGACTGTTCCTATATTTATTGGTGGAATGATTAATCACTTAGGTAAAAAAGCTGGCGGATCAGAATCATCAGAAAAACGTGGCTTACTTATGTCATCTGGATTTATAACAGGCGAAGCTTTAATGGGTATACTTGTTGCAGTACCTATCTTCTTAAGTGGTCAAAAAGATTGGTGGCCTCAATTCTCAGGATTTGGTTTATTAGGCCCAATTCTATTTTTAGGAATGATTTATTGGCTATATAAAGCAGTATCAAAAAAGTAAATTCTTTGAAAATCACTAATAGTTTATTAGCTCAACTTCCAAAAGTTGAACTTCATTGCCACCTAGATGGAAGCTTGCGTGTAGATACTATATTAGATGTAGCAAATAAAAATAATATTAAATTACCTCACACCAATAAAAAGGATCTTCAAAAAGCACTTTCAATTGGTAAGAAACGTGTCACGCTAGAAGAATACATAGCTCGATTTGATATAACGCTAAGTGTTATGCAAACTCCATCGGCATTAAGTCGAATTGCTTATGAACTTATCGAAGATGTTTCAAAAGAAAATGTTAGATACATTGAAGTTCGATACTCTCCTATCCTCCACACAAAGAATGGAATGACTTTGGAAGATGCAATTATCTCAGTTCGCAATGGCTTAGAAAAAGGCAAAAAAGATTTTGGAGTTAAGTCAGGTATAATTATCTGTGGAATTCGTCATATCTCACCAGAAGCATCACTGAAATTAGCTGATTTATGCGTAAAGTTTAAAAATAAAGGTGTTTTAGGATTTGATTTGGCCGGAGCTGAAGAAAATTTTCCTGCAAAAGATCATAGAGAGGCTTTTTATATGATCTTAAATAATAATATTAATGCTACAATTCATGCTGGAGAAGCATTTGGCCCCTCATCAATTCACCAGGCGATTCATCATTGTGGCGCACATAGAATTGGTCATGGTACCCGATTAAAAGAAGATCCAGATCTAATGGATTATGTTAATAATCATAGAATTACAATGGAAGTATGCCTTACTTCAAACTGGCATACTTTCTCTGTACGATCATTAAAACAACATCCATTTAGATATTATTATGATAAAGGTATTAGAGTGACATTGAATACTGATAACAGACTTATTTCTGATACGACTCTTACAAAAGAGTTTTGTTTGGCTCGAGATCTATTCAATTTTACTTTACATGATTTTAGAGAAATAACAATAGTTGCGATGAAGGCTTCTTTTTTACCTCATCTTGATCGAAAAATTATGATAAAGGAAATTGCTCAAGAATTTGAGACTGACTTTGGAATTATGCCAGAGTTCATAGCTCAATAAAAAAATAGTCAATTAATTTTTTATCTTAGCTTTAGCTTTTTTAACAATTTTTTTTGTCCAAGTTTTAACAGAAGGGAACACGCTCCCTAGTAACATCAATCCAGGAATACCAAAAATCCAACCTTGAAATATTGGAATAAGTCCACCAATCAATCCAATAATAATAAGAATTATTCCTGCGACTACCCTTAAAATTTTATTTATAGAATTCATCCCCTTATCACTGCAACCTTTTCTATAGTAGAGGAATCATTGTTATATATTGCAATGAGGTACACTCCGCTACCTACTAAATTTCCTTGATCATCTAATCCATTCCAATAAGCTTGATACCCTTTAACTTCAGACTGATAAATTGTTTTAATAACAATACCATTTAATGTCATTATTTTAATTTCACTATTATCGCTGAGACCATTAATTGTAAGTGGCTTATTATTTGGAATGATAAAAGGACTTGGAAAAATCTCTACATACTGATATGATTTTTTTTCATCAGCGTAGGGTATTCTAATAATACTTACTCCTTTATCAGTAGCGATATAAGCCAATCCATTTTTTGAATCAAAAGAGATATCATTCACATGGTCAGATAGCAAATTACTATTTGAAGCATTTAATCCATTAATATCTGGCCAATATTCACCATCCGCAGTTAGTACAAATACACCATCAGAATGCGTTGTTAACCAAATATTCCCTCTTGGATCAAATCGAATTTTTGAACGATCATTAAATAAGATACTTGGAAAATAAGGATTTAAATCATTTTGACCTGCAATGGGGCCTGTTTTAATAACTGGGTCTGATTCAGATACCTGTAAATTTTTATAGATTAATCCTATAGAAGTTAAAATCCACATCCTATTTTTTTTAGATATACTAATATCAAGAGGGATTCTATTTACTACCCCTGGATCAATATTTTCTTTTAACCAAATCTCACCAGTTGGATTCATTATATCACCATCATACTTATACATAATCAATCCATCAGGACTGCCAATCCATAAACGATTAAAGTTATCAACAGTAAGTGTATTTGAGTCATTTGAAAGAAGATAATTACTTTCTTCTATTGATATATAACGTGTCTGATCATTTTTAATTACTGTTATAGGTTTCATCTTATCATTCTTTGATATTGCCCATAAATTATTTTTTCGATCAAGTGTTATATCAGGAACAAAAAAATGAAAACCATTCAATGACATATCTTTATTTGTAATAAGAGAATTTTTGAATTTTAATTGATTAGATATATCAAAGGAAGCTATTCCAGCTGATGATGAATAATACATTCCCATATAAACGATACTATCGAGAAGTACAATCTCAGAAAAATAATTCCCTAAATCTAAACTAATATTTTTTAACTTTAATTTATCTAAGTCCTGATCTAAATAATTTTTTACTGACAAATTTGACCAGCCACTTAATGAAATACCTTTATTATTTGCGATTATATATTTATCTGTTTCAGCAAGTAAAATAACATCAGGTGAATTAACATAGGACTGATTTTTAGCAATAAACTCAAACTCTTCATCCTTTATTTTTCCAAAGCCTATTTCACTTCCTAGCCAAAATTCGGAACTATAATCAACAATAGATGAAAACCTTAACAATGAATTTGAATATTTTTTTTCAATTTTATCTAGAGTAATACTGAATAACATTGAATCTGAAATAGCAATAAAATATTGAGCATCAATTACTTCAACATGATTAATCAAAGATAAATTATTATTATCTGTAATTAGAACTTTCAATAAATTTCCATTATCAATTGAATAGGCGGTATTAGATGAAATAACCGCCAAATTTCCATCATTAACATTTATTGCTTTAACTTCTCCATTTAAATTAGAATAGGGATTAATCCAATTAACTAGATGCTCTTTATGGGGATTCCCAGCAATTAAAGTCTTTCCAACATGTAAAATTATTTTGTCACCAACAGTAATGATATTTGAAATATTTTGAATGTCGTTTCGAGAATAAAAGTCTCTATAATAAATTTTTCCATTAGAAAATATAAACTCTGTTATACCCCATACCCCATTTTGCTTTGTAGAGCTGTAAACCATTCCTTTATAATTTGAAAATCCAGTAACTTTTTCTATATCTAATTCAAACCAGTCTACTATTGATTGATTCTTTGGATTCCACACTTGGATACATTTATTACTACCTATCCAAATATTTCCCATTGGACCAATATTTATGCTATATATATCAGTATCAATTAATCCATCATCACTTGTAAAAACTTTGTACTCTTCTGATATTGGATTGTATGAGGCTAAACCTCCTTCAGTGGCAAGAAAGATTTCATTTTCAAAATATATTATATCTCTAACATTTAAGGATGAGGTAATTGAACGCATTTCTCCTACGCGAGATTGAGAAAAAATTATTCCACTCAATAATAAAAATATTATTTTTTTCATTAAATCTTAAAAGGTGCTGGTATAAAACATAAAATAAAAATTAATAAACATATATATCCAATCCGTTTGTCACTTTCAGATAATGGTATATGAATATCGTGAATTGGTGGATGTTTTACTGTTCGCATTAGTAATAGTAATAGCAATCCCCATACTAACCAATTAATTGAAAGAAAACTTAATGGAACCAACAATATAAATGCTGCTTGCCCAATAAGCTTCTGTTTCTCACCTAACATTGCATAAGCAACATGTCCTCCATCTAATTGACCTATAGGTAATAGGTTCAGCATAGTAACTAATAAACCAATCCAACCAGCAAAAGCTATAGGATGTAACATAATGTCTTGTGATTCCATCAAATCTGGGTGAGTAACCCAAGTAAGAATTTTCATTAGGATGGAATCACCCAAAATTAAAGCACCTTGAATATCACTCTTTTCAACAATATCTGATAAAAATAAACCTAAGATTAATGCAGGAACTGCTATAATAAAGCCAGCTATTGGACCAGCAGCGCCAATTTGTAAAAGGGCATCTTTTCTATAAATAGGTGATTTAATTTTAATAAATGCACCAAATGTACCTATAAGAAATAAAAATGGAGGTGCTGGTATAAAGAAAGGTAATGACGCATCTACTTTATGTTTTTGAGCGTAATAATAATGTCCAAACTCATGCGTCCCCAAAATAAACATCAAAGTAAATGAAAAAGGCACCCCTTTTATTAAATCTAATGGATTATCTAAAATTTGGGCACCTTCCATAATAGCCCCAGCTAGAAGAGTAGTAAAAACCGTTAATAAGAATAGTATCCAATGAACCTTGGGTATCTTTGGGATTATTAAAATTACTTTTTCATCAATTTGATTTCTAGTCATAATTAAATAAGATTAATTACTGAAAGGTATAAATAAAACTTTAAAATTAAAATTTTCGTTCAATAGATCTCTTTTGTTTATCTTTTAGTAACTCATGCATTCCTCTACTCTGCATATCTAATGTTATTTGATTAATCCAAAATTTAGTTTGATCAACATAATCATTGATTAATTTCTTAGGAATTTGTTCTGCATGCATATGAACAATAATAATAGCTGATACAACAGGAACATAATCCATGAGATTATCTTTATAAAATTGATCTAACTGGCGAATTGTTTCTCGAGGTGTCATATAATCAACTCTATCACCATAAAGACTATCTGCAAAAGTTTGTTTTTCACCCCAAGCTTTTAAATAATAGTATAGTCTTCCATCAAGAACTCCATTTAAATATGCCGATTTAATTCTATAAATAGATTCAGAGTTTCCATAAGTCCGTTTTGAAATCTCCTTCCAATCTGAACCATCCCAAAGTAATTTGTTCTGTTTTTCAATAACTTGACAAACCAACAAACTTGATAGAATAAAAATTGATAATATTTTTTTCATCTAATGTAAACTGTTTTAATATTTACGAATTCTAATATACCATAAGAAGAGAGTTCATTCCCATATCCAGATTCTTTTACACCACCAAATGGTAACCTAGGATCTGAACGAACAAAATCATTAACAAATCCAGCGCCAGCTTCTAATTCATGATCGACAATTTGCCTGCCTCTTTCAATATCGGCAGTAAAAACCGCTGCACCCAAACCAAAAGATGTTTGATTAGCTAACGAGATTGCTTCTAATTCATCTTTTGCTGAAATAATACATGCAACCGGACCAAATAGCTCTTCATCAAATGCAGGCATGCCAGGTTTTACATCTGATAAAATCATAATCGGATGATAAGCAGATACATTATTATCAGGGATTGGACTTTCATATATTAATTTTGCTCCCTTTATTATACTATCTTTGACTTGAATTCTCAATTTATCTCTCGAATCAATATCTACCATAGGTCCAACGGTAGATTTATCTAATAATGGATCACCAATATTTTGTTTTTTGATCTTGTCAATAATTTTTCTTTCAAATACTGGCTGAATAGATCTATCAACAATATATCTCTTGGCAGCTATACAGCTTTGGCCAGAATTTAAAAATCTACCAGATATACATGCATCTACAGCCAAGTCTAAATCTGCATCTTTCAATACTAAATAAGCGTCACTTCCTCCCAATTCTAGAACTAATTTTTTTAATACTGATCCTGCCTTTTTAGCCACAGATTTACCAGCTGATGTACTTCCAGTCAGTGAAATAGCTTTAACATGAGGGTTTTCTATAACTTGATTAACTTTGGAAGAATCAATTGTTAAATTTCTAAATGTATTCATTGGTATACCAACTTCAATAAATAAACCTTCAATGGCATCTGCACAACCTTGAACATTTGAAGCATGCTTTAATATAACAACATTACCTGCAATCATGGTTGGTACTGCAAATCTAAATACCTGCCAAAAAGGAAAATTCCAAGGCATTATTCCAAAAATAACTCCAAAAGGCTGAAAAGAAATATAACTTTGAGAAGCTTCTGTTTTAACTAATTGATTTTTTAAAAATTCCTCACCATTCTCTGAATAATAACTACAAACAAAAGCGCATTTTTCTATTTCTGCTTTTCCTTGTGACAAGGGCTTACCCATTTCCAGTGCCATAAGTTGAGCTAATTCATCTTTACGTATTAGTATTGTGTCTGCTAAAAACTTAAAATACTGACAACGCTCTTTAATTGGGGTTTTTCTCCAAGAATGGAATTCATCTTCAGCGTCAATAATAATCTGATCTATTTCTTGATTTGAAAGCTGCGGATAAACTCCTACAATATCAGCATTTACAGGATTAATTGATTTTAAATCTGACATTTATTTTATTAAATGAGTTTCCCAAAAAAGGCTCATCGCATTTGTGAAATAATCACGATTGAATTTTTTTCTGAATCCATGACCTTCATCCATAGCAACCATATACCAAACATCGCCACCATTTTCCTTTATTTTATCACGCATTTGCTCAGATTCTGTTACTGGAACTCTTGGGTCATTGTATCCCTGAACTATGAATATAGGTTTAGTGATTTTTTCTACATTATTATTTGGAGATATCTTTTGTAAAAAATCATGCATTTCAGGAATACGTTCATCACCGTACTCTGCCCTTCGAAGATCTCTTCTGTATGCTTTTGTGTTGCGTAAAAACGTTACAAAGTTAGATATACCAACAACATCTACGGCTGCACTTAATCGATCATTGTAATGCGTCATTGATGCAAGAACCATATATCCACCGTAAGAACCACCATAAACTCCAATTCTTTGATTATCCAAGTTATTGTCTTTATCAATCATATCTAGAAAAGCTCCAATATCCTTAACTGATTTTTCTCTATTATATCCATTGTCCATTTTCACGAACGATTTACCAAAGCCAGCGGAACCCCTAACATTTGTAGCTAATACAGCGCAATTTAATTCATTTATCCAATACTGAAACCTTGAAGAAAAACCTGGCCTATATTGTCCTTCAGGTCCACCATGTATTGAGATAATTACTGGATGAGGTCCCTTTGTTTTTGGTCTATATAAAAAACCAGAAACTTTTAATCCATCAAATGAATTCACGTGTACTAATTCAGGCAATACAAATTGATCATTATTTAAACCTCCAATCTCACTTTCTGTCCATTGTGTTAACATTCTCTTTTTTATATTAACAACATATATATCTCCTGGAGATTTTGGAGTATTTAGTGTGAGTGCCAAACGATTATTATCTGGATTAAATTTTAAGCCACTAATTTGACCTATTGGTAAACTAGGTATTTTTACCAACTTATAATCTTTTGTTTTAAGTACATAGAGCTTAGAAATGGCATCTTCATTCGTTACAAATGCAATGTATTTTCCATTTTCAGATATTGTAAACCCACGAACATCCCATTTAATATCTTTTGTAATAATCGAATGCTTCTTAGATTTAAAATCATAATATCGGAGATGTCGAAATTCTGTAGATTCATCTGAGGTATAATATAGCCCATTACCATCTTTGCTAAATTTTCCACTGCCATAGCTTATTTTATCTTTACTTTGGTTAAATTGATTTATCTTTCCATGTTCAATATTTACAAAATGCATGTAAGATTCATTTATAGAAATATATCTTCTCACAAGAAGCCTCTTATCATCAACTGACCAATCAATAGCACTCCAAGATCCTTTTTCTGAAAATAGTTGTTTCTCATTACCCTTTAAATCGGAAATAAATATATTCATGTCCACACCATTTTCTTTATTAGAAGAAAATGCAAACAATTTTCCATTATTTGACCAACCACCAATACTATTCCTTGTTTTTCCATCAGTTAGTAAAGTCTCTTTACCTTGATTAAAGTCATAGTAATAAACTTGCCAGTATTCATTTCCGCCAGTATCTTTTGAAAACAAAAATCCATTTTTTGTTTTATCTTTTGAAAAATAACCACCTCCAACAGGTTCATCATAGAATGTTATCTGTTTTCTTTGTCCTAAAGGTTGATTAATCTTGTGTAATTGAGTTGTTTCACCAAATCTAGTCGCAATTAACATCTCTTTACCATCTTGAGTCCAAGATCTAAATGATGCGCTTCGAATGTTGGAATAACGACGTGATTTTTCTTTAATCTCAATTGGAATAGATGGTACATTTTCCATTACAAGATTGCCTGCAGTGGTTTTAGTTGCCCTCTCGTTTTGCACCCATTGAGTGAATACAAAACTATTTATTATGATAAATAAAAAAATTGGTTTTTTCATTGTGAATCCTTTGTCTTATATCAAGTTAATTTTTCATCAATAAACAAAAATAATAGGTATGCGAGCATAAAATGGGCAAACGCAACAAATTCACCAGTCAAGATATACCATGGCCATGGTCCCATGTAGTCTAATAAGGAACCAGCCGGTGGTTTCCCCATGATCCAAAAATAATTAGATCCTATAATAATATTAGAAATAAATGCAATTACAAGAAATATATTTAATCCAATAAAAGCTTTTTTCACACTTTTTATTGTTGGTTTCATTCTATAAACAACAACGGCGTATATCATCGCAACTACAAGTAGATGGTGACCAGCAAAGTATCTAAAATAATGGAAGTGGGGAAAGTCTTCAATAATATCTGGTGTTATCATTCCTTGAAACATACCAGATAATCCCCAAAAATATAATATTTCAAAAATAAAATAATTTCTCTTAATCATTACAAATAAAATCAAAATATTTGCAAATCTACAAAGATGTAATGGCAGATGTAGTGATATATCAAATGAACCAGCTAAAATTTCAAGCAAAACCCAGATTGGATAATTAATAAAAACAATTATTCCTAAGGCAAATCCTATCTTATTCTGTTTATCTCTATTTAAATGGTTTTTAGCGTACCAAGGTAACCAAAAGACTAAAATTAAAAAAAATATTATTGCTGCCCAATGAGATGGACCAAATAATTGAAACTTTTCGTAGTTATTTAGATAATTAGCTACGGAAGTACGCATAAGTTCTATTTATTTTTCTTTGGTGGCTTTTTCCCGATTTTTTGTAAATGTACCATTGCACCAAGGAGCATAATTACTCCTAACATCCAAATTTGGTTAAAGTCATTTCCTGATTGCCTTTCAAAAAAACCATAAATGAAAGTAATTATTGCTGAAAAAATAAAAACTATAGCTAGAGCTAATCTAGCCTTGTCTTTTAATAATGAATTCATTATTTATTTTTTTCAGTTGTTTTTTTCTTAGCTACTGGCTTTTTTTCTGCAGTCTTCTTTGCTGCAGTCTTCTTAGCTGCGGTCTTCTTAGCTGCGGTCTTCTTAGCTACAGTCTTCTTAGTAGCGGTCTTATTAGCTTTAGTTTTGACAGAAACTGTTTTTTTCTTTGAAACCATCTCCTGCGTTAAAGATCTAATTCGGGCTTTATTTTTTCGATGTTTCTTTAATACTACTTTTTTTTTCTTATTCATTATTTTTCCTTTAAATAATTACAATTTTTTGCGGGAACGCCTGGGAATTGAACCCAGCTCTTATACTAAGTATAAGACAACGGTGTTGAAGACCGTGAGGAGCACCAGCCACCTAATCATTCCCATAAAATAAATCAAATTTACTGTACAGGATTATTTAAAATACGATAATCTAATCCATATTTCTTTTTTAATTTTTTTCCAACATTTTCAGCCTGATTTCTTTTTTCATATCTTACAATCCTTACTGCATGAAGTCTTTTACCATTTGAATTTACAGTTTGCACTTCAGCTGCAAATCCATTGCCTTGAAGTTGATTTTTTAATCTTGTCGCATTTAAATATTTACCAAATGCACCAACTTGAATTACCCATGGTTTACTTATTGGCTTTGGCCGTGAAGCGGTTTTACGTTTTTTTAATTTTATTGATTTAATTCTTTCACTTATTCTACTTGGATTTAAACGAACCAACTTTGCTTCTCTATTATCATCTAATCCACTAATACCATATTTATCATAATCAAGACTAGGATAGAAGTTTTTTATGGTAATCAAAGAAAATTTTGCAGAATCTTCAAGTCCTGTGGCAAAATATGAGTTTACCATGAGATCTAATGCACGTTGATGATGAAATCCTTCAGGATATTTAATGATTGCATTTTTAAACCTAGAACTCGCTTGAGAATATAATCCTCTTGCAAAAAGGTATTCACCAATTTTCATTAGAGACAAAGAAGAATATTCTGAATCTGGGAAATTATTGATGATGCTTTCATATTTTGATACTGAAGTATCTCCATTCTCAGTTGTAATAGCATCTAGAAAATAAATACCTGCATTATCAGGATAACGCTGAAATAAATCCGAAAGATTATTTTTAACCTCATCTATCTTCCCTTCTTCTAGAAGTGCTAAATAAAAATCAATATTCTGTGCTTTAAGATTTAAAGAAAAAAAAGTAAAAAATATTATTATCAAATGAAAAAACATTATTATTTATTTGCTGTTAAAAGCTGAATAATTCTATCAATATAATTTGACAATTCATGAGGTTTAGATACCTGTAATGATAACTTTAGTTTCATTAAATGAGCATGAACCGATAAATCATTTTTTGATAATGCTTCATCGACAAGATTTAAAGCATCTCTATGATCTCCTTTTTCCTCCAAAACATTTGCTAGTTTTGCAAGTGCTGTAAGATTTAAAGGATCATTTTCTAATATTCTTTCATAAAATTTCTCAACTTCACTAAACCTACCTAAGTCAAAAAGCGCCGATTCAATCTTTGAATAAACTTTATAACTTTTTTGAGGATTATAGAGAGCAAACTTTTCCCAATTTTCAATGGCTTTTGTTAAATCTCTCTTATCAGAAAAATAATCTCCAAGTCTTAAATATGATAATCCATACTTTGGAGCTGTTTTTACAGCTTTATTAAATATTGATAGTGCTTCAGTCTCTAAACCTTTTTCTAGTTTATTCATTCCTTGAAAAACTAGAAATTTTGCGATTTGATTAGGGTCTTTATAATCTTTAAGACGCTGAACAGTTTTTGAAATCATTGTCGCTTTATCCCAATTTTTTTGTTTTTCAAATATTGATAATAAAAACTCATTAGCCCAAAGATTTTTTTTATCAATTTTTAATACTAGTTCTGCTTCATTTTGGGCTTTAAGCAAATCACCTATTAATTCAAGATCTAATGCAAGAGCCATATGAATATCTAATCGTATTTGTTTACTAAGGTTTGGCCTAACCATAAGTGATTGATGTATTTTTTTTGCTGCAAGAGGATTATCCTCAGAACGTAAAATATTTCCCATTTGAAGATATGCATTTATATGATCTGTATCCTGTTTTACTACGTCTCTTAGATGAGTTAGCGCCGTCCGACTATCACCACGAATCATTGCATTAAGTGCCTTAGTATAAATTGATTCTATTCGCTCTTTCTTTTGCGGCTTAAAATAATAAATAAGTACCACTGCACCGATTAGCACAATGATACTTCCAATAATATAAATCAATATTATTCGTCTCCATCTTCAGGATTAGAAATCTCTTCGTCAATCGCTACGTTACGCAAATCATTTAATTCATCCGATAAATGGCGGTTTTTATTTTTTAATGAACGTAATTCAGTCTTACTAGATAAAATATTTGTAATAGCAGAACCATATCCAATTATAATCCCAACTGCAAGAGATCCAAGCATAACTACTGCAACTGATATATCAGGAAATTTTGCAAAAATAAGGTTAACATCAACCAAACTTGTGTTTTGCATTAAAAAAAATAGAACTGTAATCATAATAACTAGTCCACCAAAAATTTTTACTAACTTCATTAAGCTGCCTCCATTTCTCGAATATTAACTATTTTCCCTTGTAGTGTAATGCCCCTTACACTACTAATTGTAACAGGGACAATATCTCCTATATTCGTATTAGATTTATCAAAAATAACCCATTTATTTGAATCCGTTCTTCCTGCCCAGTGCTTTATTGACTTCTTACTCTCTTTTTCCACTAAAACCATTTCAATATTCTCAATATACTTTTTATTTTGGAATAAAGTATGTTTTCTTTGTAACTCAATGACTTTTTCTAATCTATTTTGTTTTTCAGATTCTTCTACATGATCATTGAATTCAGCTGCTTTAGTACCTGGACGTGACGAATACTTAAATGTATATGCTGAATCAAACTTAACTTTTTTCATGACATCCAAGGTTTCCTGAAATTCAATTTCAGTTTCTCCAGGAAAACCTACAATTATGTCCGTCGAAATCCCTACTTTTGGTAAGGATTTACGAATTTTATCAACCAAATCTATAAAATCTTCCTTTGTATATGTTCTATTCATTCTTTTTAAAATATTATTATTCCCTGCCTGTAATGGTAAATGTATATAATTACATATATTCTCATGCTTAGACATTATATTAAGAACTTTTTGAGACATATCCTGAGGATGCGGAGATGTATATCTAATACGTTTTACCCCATTAACTTTTGCAACTGAATCTAATAGCTTTTCAAAGCCACCTTTAGCATGATTGTATGAATTCACATTTTGCCCAAGTAGTGTAATTTCTGAAAAACCATCAATTACAGCTTGTTTTGCTTCATCAACTATAGATTTGATACTTCTTGATCTTTCGCGACCTCGAGTATAGGGCACAACGCAAAATGTACAGAATTTATCACAACCACGCATAATAGAAATCCATGCATTGACGCCATTATTCCTTCTAGGAAAAATATTTTCATATACTTCATACTTAGATAATTTTGTATCCATCAATTGAGATTTTTCCTTGTCTCTTGAATTTATCATATTCAAAAGATTTCGATATGAATCGGGGCCTAGGACAATATCAACGAAAGGCTTTGACTCCAAAATATCATCTTTCAAATTTTGTGCCATGCAACCTAAAACACCAATAATTGTATCAGGTTTCTTTTCTTTTATTTTATTATAAAAACCAAGTCTTGAGTGTACTTTATCCTCTGCATGCTCTCTAATTGAACATGTATTAACAAATATAATGTCAGCTTGAAAAATATTTTTTGTTTTCTCATATCCATTATTTGAAAGCAATCCAGAAATTAATTCGGAATCAGCTACATTCATCTGGCAACCATATGTTTCTATAAAATATGATTTTTTCATTGAGTTAATATACAAATTAGTGAGAGTGGATTGGAGGAAAAAGGCTTACTTCAAGAAGCCCGAGAAAAAATAATCTAAAGGATTTTGAGGCGTACCGTACTTATGCACTTCATAATGTAGATGAGGACCTGCAGATCGACCGGTATTTCCACTAATTGCCAC
>Ga0066836_10000840_pt1 | contig 15569 bp, 17 predicted proteins | sample ETNtaG_18_FD_71568 | JGI IMG/M metagenome (GOLD analysis project Ga0066836, IMG submission 71568) | Marine microbial and viral communities from oxygen minimum zone, Eastern Pacific Ocean - ETNP201302SV91 | ecosystem: Environmental > Aquatic > Marine > Oceanic | place: Pacific Ocean: Eastern...
AGGGTCATTCAGATGGCGATCCTGTGATTCATGCATTGATAGATAGTTTGCTTGGAGCTTCAGGTTTGGGTGACATTGGTAAATTATTTCCTAATAAAAATAATAAATATAGAAATATCAGATCTACAATATTGCTGATGAAAGTAGTTGACCTAATAAAATCCAAAAATTTTCTTATAAATAATATTGATATCAATATAATTACTGAAAAACCTAAAATAAGAAAATACTCTAAATTAATGATTTATAAATTAAGCAAAATATGTAAAATTAATTCTTCACAAATAAATATTAAAGGAAAGACTGCTGAAAAATTTGGCTTGATTGGCAAAGGAAAAGCGATAGCCTCTGAAGTAATTACAACACTTATAACCAATGATTAAAGAAATTAATTTATTTTTCCTTACTTTTTTTATGATAGGAAAAATAAAATTTGCTCCTGGAACTCTCGCATCTATTGCGGCTTGTTTATTATTTTTATTATTGCTTAATATATTTAGTTTTACATTTGTTTTTTTATTCACGTTAATTACCTTTGTTTATTCTTTGTGGGCAATTAATAATTCTTTTGATGAGTTTAAGACTGAAGATCCGCAAGAAATAGTTATAGATGAGGTTGTTGGTCAGATGTTAACACTTCTTGCAATACCGATTTACGAAACTTTATATCCACTTCCACTAATATACTATTGCGCATCATCTTTTTTGTTATTTAGATTTTTTGATGTTTTAAAACCCTACCCTATAAATTTTGTAGATGAAAATGTTAAAGGTTCTTTTGGTATTATGTTTGATGATATACTTGCAAGTTTATACTCGATTATAATCTTAATAATAATATTTTTCTTCTTGGGTGGTTAGAAAAATGAAATCTCTTAGTAATTTTGTAGTAAAAAATTTAATTAAAAAAAATATAAAAATTGCTTTCGCTGAATCCTGCACAGGAGGTTTACTCTCGGCCACAATTACTTCAAATCCTGGGTCATCAAAAGTATTGGATTGTGGTTTGGTTGTTTATTCAAATAAATCAAAAAATAAACTATTAAAAATCCCCCCAAAAAAAATAAAAAAATATGGTGCTGTAAGTGAACAGATTTGTTTAGAAATGTTAAAAAGTATTAGTCAAATAAGTAAATCTAATATTTCAATTTCAATAACTGGTATAGCTGGGCCAAATGGTGGGACAAAGGAAAAGCCTGTTGGCCTTGTTTACGTTGGTATAAAAAGAGGCAATAAAACTATTATTAAAAAATATCTATTCAAAAATCAGAGTCGCTCCTATATTCAGAAAAATACTGTAAATAAATGCTTAAGATTAATTCTAAGTCTTCTTAAATAATTCAATAGCTCTCCTTTCAAAGGCGGCGGCTATCTTTTTTAATCCAATATCAAAAGATTTAATCATTAATATATTTAGAATTTTATTTCTTAGCTCAAAATCAACATGGAAATCTACTTCGCTATGTTCACCTTTCTTTTTAAAAGACCATCTATTTTCTAAATATTTTAAAGGTCCTTGCATATTTGTTACATAAATTATATCGGATAGTTTTTCATAAATAACTAAGCTTTTGTAAGTTTCATTAAAAAAACTTTTTCCTATAGTGAGATCAGCTATAATTTCTATTTTGTTAACTTTATCTATTTTGCTATGAATTTTTCCATTAAGACACCATGGTATGAACTCAGGATATTTTTCTATATCAAGAACCATTTTGATCAAATTTTCCTTCGTGCAGGAAATTTCTTTTTTTATTGAAGCAGATGGCATTGAGATTCTTTTTCTCTCAATTTTTTCATTTCCGCAAAATCTTTATCGGCGTGGTATGAAGATCTTGTAAGTGGAGAGGAGGAAACAATTAAAAAACCTTTAGACAAAGCTATATTTTTAAATTCTTTAAATTCTTCTGGATGTACATAACGATATAATGGATAATGTTTCGTAGTTGGTTGTAAGTATTGACCAATCGTTAAAAAATCTACCTTAGCAGTTAACAAATCATCCATAACTTGAAGAACTTCATCTTTCTTCTCTCCCAAACCAAGCATGATTCCAGATTTTGTAAAAATAGTTTTATTTATTTCCTTAACGGATTTAAGTAAATCAACTGATGCAAAATAGCGGGAACCCGGTCTAACTTTCCTATATAAACTAGGAACTGTTTCTATATTATGATTAAAAACATCTGGATAAGCTTTAACTACTTTTTTATAAGATTCTCCTTTTCTTAAAAAGTCAGGAGTTAATACTTCTATTGTAGTTCCTTTATTAATTTTTTTTATTTCTCTAATTACTTTTGAAAAATGATCTGCCCCTCCGTCATTAAGATCATCTCTATTTACTGATGTAATGACAACATGATTTAAATTCAACTCTTTGGTAGCTAGAGCTATTCTACAAGGTTCAGATTTATCTAAAAAAATAGGCTTTCCTGTTTTAACATTGCAAAAAGAACATGCTCTGGTGCAAGTATCACCCATTATCATAAATGTGGCGTGTTTTTTACTCCAACATTCTGAAATATTAGGGCAGCTAGCTTCTTGACATACTGTATGGAGTTTTTTTTTATTAATTATTTCTTTTGTTTTAAAATAATTATGAGTATCTAAAATTTTAGTTCTTATCCATTTAGGTTTTTTTTTGATAGGATTGATTGGATTATTAATCTTTTCAGGATGTCTAATTGTCATTTATTATTCAATAAAAATTTTTTCTTTACTTTTTCCCTGCATAAATCTTTGTCTATATAAAATTTCCAAGTAGTCCAGATCAATATCATTTGTAAGTAAATTATTCTTTAATTCAATAGATTGTAATTGGGTAGTTAATACCTCTCTTTCTGAAAATAGATCTTGTTTTATTTGTTTATTTTTCAAATATGAAATGAGGCCTCTTTCTCCATCAAAAAGATTAAGCAATATATACGAAAATAATAGTAGGCTAATTAAATTAAACTTTTTTCTATTAATTTTTTCTAAAAAGTTCATATATTTAAACTTTAGCTATTTTTGCGGAATTTCCAAGTTCATCTTCTATCCTCAATAAACGGTTATATTTAGCCACTCTTTCAGACCTTGCCAATGATCCTGTTTTTATTTGCGAAGAATTTGTTGCTACAGCCAAATCAGCTATGAAAGTATCTTCCGTATCACCAGATCTGTGAGAAATAATAGTTTTAATACCATTCTTGTGTGCAAGATTTATAACATCCAAAGTCTCCGTCACTGTGCCAATCTGATTAAGTTTAATCAGTATTGCGTTCGCTGATTTTTCTTTAATACCTTTTTCTAATCTTTTAATATTTGTGGCAAATAAATCATCTCCGACAATTTGTATGTTGGAATCATTTGTTAGTTTTTTCCATGATTCCCAGTCGTCTTCGGCAAAAGGGTCTTCTATAGACTTAATTGGGTAGTCTTTAATTAACTTAGAATAATATTCAAACTCTATTTGCTTATCTAATTCATTTGCAGCAACATCCAAACATATTGACACATCCTCACCAACTTTAAAGCCGGATATTTTAATTGCTTCCATTATTATTTTAATTGCTTCTTCATTGTTTTTTAGATTGGGAGCAAATCCACCTTCATCTCCTACATTATTGGTATTAAGTAATGATTTTAAATTCTGAATTACCAAAAAACTTATCCTCATTGCTTCAGAAAATGATTTCGCTTTATCAGGTCGTATCATAAACTCTTGAATGTCCAAACCATTCTTGGCATGCACTCCCCCATTTATAATATTTAAAAGAGGAATAGGTAATTGACAGCTTTTAGAATTGCCTAAATGCCTAAATAATGAGATTTTTTTTTCAATTGCTGATAACTTACAAGCTGCTATAGAAACAGCTAAAATAGCATTAGCTCCAAGTTTTTTCTTTTGTTCCGTCCCATCTAACTCGATTAATGTTCTATCTATTTTATTTTGATCAAATACATCAATATCTTTTAATGATTTAGCTATTGATCCGTTTACATTTTCAATTGCTTTAAAAACGCTTTTACCAAGATAATCTTTATTTTCTTTATCCCTTAACTCGAAGGCTTCATGGGTTCCTGTTGAAGCTCCGGAAGGTACTATAGCTGACATGCTAAGACCATTCTCTGAATGTATTTCAGCTTCTACTGTCGGATTACCTCTGCTATCAAATACTTGACGTCCTTTAATATTTTTAATTTTTGCCATTCTTTATTAACTTATCAATTTCAACAAGTTGACTTAATAGACCAGGCATTTTTGATAATGGAACCATATTAGGTCCATCAGAAGGTGCGTTGTCTGGATCAGGATGTGTTTCTATAAAAATTGCAGCAACTCCCACAGCGATAGCTGCGCGAGCAAGGTAATTTATGAATTCCCTTTGACCCCCACTTTTATCTCCCATTCCTCCAGGTTGTTGAACTGAATGAGTTGCATCAAAAACTACGGGATAACCATTTTTTGCCATAATAGGTATAGATCTCATATCCGATACTAGAGTGTTATAACCAAAGCTCGCTCCTCTTTCGGTAACTAAAATATTTTTATTTCCAGATTCTTCAATTTTTTTTGTTACATTCGTCATATCCCATGGAGCTAAAAATTGTCCTTTCTTAACATTTATAATTTTTCCAGTTTTAGCTGCAGCAATTAATAAATCTGTTTGTCTGCATAAAAAAGCAGGTATTTGCAAAACATCCACATGTTTTGAAACTATTTCACATTGTTCTATAGTATGAACGTCAGTCAAGACTGGTATTTCTATTTGTTTTCTAATTTTATCAAAAATTGGAAGTGACTTTTCAAGACCAGCACCTCTTTTTCCTTTCAAACTGGTTCTGTTTGCCTTATCAAATGATGTTTTGTAAATTAAACCAATATTAAGTTTCTGTGTAATTGTTTTTAATTTTTCTGCCACATCCAAAGCGTGCTTTTCGTTTTCTAATTGACATGGCCCAGCTATTAAAACGAAAGGATTTGAATTTGAAATATTAAGTTTTTCACATTTAACTATTTTGTTTTCCATTAATTTTTTCTCCTATTTGTTTCTGCTGCTTTGATAAAAGAAGAGAATAAAGGATGTGGTGTAAAAGGTCTTGATTTAAATTCTGGGTGAAATTGGACACCAACAAACCAAGGGTGATTTTTCAATTCTATTATTTCCGGGAGTGTACCGTCTGGTGATAAAGCTGAAAATATTAATCCTTTCTTTTCAAAATCTTCTTTGTATTTAATGTTAACTTCATATCTATGCCTATGTCTTTCTTTAATCTTTCTTTCAGAATATATTTTGGAAATTAATGAATTGTTTTTTAATATAGCATCATACAAACCTAATCTCATTGTTCCACCTAAATTTTTCTCACTTCCCTTAATCCTTTTTTTTCCTTTTTGCCATTCTTCAAGCAATCCTACAACTGGAGTGCAATTATTGCCAAACTCGCTTGTAGAAGCGTTTTTGATATTTAATAAATTTCTCGCAGCTTCTATGATTGCCATTTGCATACCAAAACAAATTCCTAAGAAAGGTATATTATTCAATCTTGCGTATTTTATGGCAGCAATTTTTCCTTCACTACCTCTTTTCCCAAAACCGCCTGGAATTAGAACGCCTGATACATTTTTTAATAAAGGCTTTATTTTTTCTGGTTTTAAATTTTCTGAATCAATCCTCTTCAAAATAACTTTGACATTATTTGATATCCCTCCGTGAATTAAAGCCTCATCTAATGATTTATAAGCGTCTTTAAGATTAACATATTTTCCTACGATACCTATATTTACATCTTTTCTTGGTTTTAGAATTTTGGATGTAATATTTTTCCATCTACTAAGATCGGGTGATTTTTTATTATTAATTTTAAAGTACGAAAGAACTCTCTCATCTAGCTTTTCTTTGTGAAAACTGATTGGAGCCTCATAAATAGTTTTAACATCCACAGTCTCGATAACGTTATCTATAGGAACATTGCAAAATAAAGATATTTTCTTTCTTTCTAATTTGGGAATTTCTTTTTCTGATCTACAAATTATTATATCAGGTTGAATTCCTAAGCTTCTCAGTTCCTTAACTGAATGTTGGGTAGGTTTAGTTTTTAATTCTCCAGACGCTTTTAAATAAGGGACCAGCGTGAGGTGAATGAATAAACTATTCTTTTTTCCTATATCATTTGAAAATTGTCTAATAGCTTCCAGAAAAGGTAAACTTTCTATATCCCCTACTGTTCCACCAATTTCACATATTACAAAGTCCTCATTTCTTATATTGTGAGAAATAAAATTTTTAATTCGATCGGTAACATGAGGAACCACTTGAACTGTTCCTCCCAAATAATCTCCTCTTCTTTCCTTTTTTATTATATCGCTATAAATACCACCTGTAGTAATATTATCAGATTGCGTTGCAGAAATTCCTGTAAATCTTTCGTAATGACCTATGTCTAAATCTGTTTCAGCTCCATCATCAGTAACAAAAACTTCTCCGTGTTGAAATGGATTCATAGTTCCTGGATCAACATTTAAATATGGATCTAATTTTCTAACTCTAACTTTAAAACCTCGCAATTGAAGTAGTGAAGCTAAAGAAGCGGAAGAAAGACCTTTACCTAGTGAGGATACCACGCCGCCAGTGACAAATACATATCGCGCCATGGAAGTGTAATATAGTAAATTTTGAAGAAAAAATAAAGGTAAATATTACTATTATTCTGGAATTTTGGGTTCTGAAGAATCTTTTTCCTCATCAACTGTTTCTAAAACAGATGTTGTGGGAAATTTTTCTTTAGCCATAATTGTCAATGAAATACTAGTGATAATAAATAAAGTTGCAATTATTGCTGTAGTTTTCGTTAAAAAATTACTTGCTGATCTTGATGATATGAAGCTATCTTGAGAAACCCCTATTCCCAATGCTCCTCCTTCCGACTTTTGCAAAAGAACTGAAATTATTAGCAATAAAGCTAAAATCACATCTATAGCTAAAATAATATTTTCCATATTCTTTATTTATAGTAATTTTTTAATATATCAATAAATTTTTTTGATGATCTTGATGCTCCCCCTATAAGAAAGCCATCAATTTGGTATATCATTGAAAATAAGTGAATATTCTTATTATTAACAGAGCCACCGTATAAGACCTTAGGATCTATTTTTGTTCTAAAGATTTTTTTATATTCTTTTTTTATAAACTGTATTGTTTTTTTTAAATCATTCATTTTAGGTAATTTATTTGTTCCAATGGACCAAACTGGTTCATAAGCAATTATAATTTTATTTATATCATATTTTTTTGGCAAGGAATCTTTAATTTGTTTTTTTAATACATAAAAAGTTCTTTTCTTTTTTTTTTCTTTCAAGGTTTCCCCTATGCAAAAAATCACATTGAGGTTGTTATTGAGAGCAGAAAATATTTTTTTTTTAATTATACTATTAGTTTCTCCGGCCGATCTATTCTCGGAATGTCCTAATATAACATATTCTGAACCAGCTTTTTTTAACATGGAAGCATTAGTTCCTCCGGTAAACGCACCGTCACCGTCATTGTGGTGACAGTTTTGAGCCCCCAAAGAAATATGTTTTGATTTTAATTTGTTGTTAAAATAATGAATTAAAAGATTGGGCACACATATAACTATTTTTTTCCTGCATGCTTTTCTATGTATATAGCTAAAGTTATTTATTTTACTTATGATTTTAAGTGAGTTAAAATCACCAAACATTTTCCAGTTTCCAATAAAATACTTTAATTTATTTGTCATGATTTAAAATTTAATTTATAGAGTATCTAAATATATAACAATAAAATAATTCTAAACAAAATGTTAAGTTCGTTGAGGAAATTTTCAGGTTCTATTTATGCTAAAATCCTTTTAGCAATAATCGTTATACCTTTTGTTTTCTGGGGAATGGGTAGCTCACTAACAGGTGGTGATAAAAATATTATAGCAACTATAGATAATGAAAAGTATTCTGTGCAAGATTTTGGAAACTTTATCCAAAAATATACTAACCAAACTCAAGGGATTAGTTCGTCCCAAATAGAAAATTTTCTATCAGTTTTCATACAAGATAAGCTACTAGAATTAGAAATTGAGGAATATGAGATCAAATTGTCAGATAGTTCTTTGAGTGAACTAATAAAGAATCAAAATGAATTTAAAAGAGGGAATTTATTTTCAAGAGTTGAATATGAAAAATTTTTATTAGAAAATAATGTCAATACTATATCTTTTGAATCGAATATGGCGCTTCAAGAAAAGAAGAGTCAGTTAATAAATATTATTTCAGGTGGAATAATAACACCAGATTTTCTTATAAATTCTTCATACAATAAAACTTATCACAAAAGATATGTTGAACTAATTAATTTAAATAATTTTTTTGAAAAAGAAATAATATTTACAGAAGATGAAATAAATAAATATTATGAAAATAATAAAGATAATTATAAAGAAATTTACAAGTCTATTAATTTAATTCAAATAACTGCAAAAAAATTAATTGGTGAGGATAAAGTTAATGATGAATTTTTTAAAAGAATTGACGAAATTGACAATCTAATAATTCAAGGTGAAGACATAAAATTAATTATTGAGAAATTTAATTTGGGTCTATTAAATAATTTTACTATTAATAGATTTGGAGAAAATGAAAATTATCAATTAATAGATTCTATACCTCCAGAATTAAGTATAAAAATATTTAATGATGAAATTTCAGAAACTCTCAATTTAATAGAACTAAAAGATAATTTTTATATTATAGAAATTTTAGAAACAAAGGAGCTAAACCAAAGTATTTTAAATGATAAATTTAAAAAAAATATTATTACCGATCTTAAAAATTCTGCTAAGAGAAAGTTTTTGACTGAAATAATTTCAAAGATAAATAAGAATGATTATAAAAAATCAGATTTTAATAACTTCTCAAAAGAAAAAAAATTGCCAATTGAAAAATTGGCGTTATCTAGCAGTCTAGATTTTAAAAAATTAAAAAAAGAATTAGTAAGAGAAATTTATTCTGCCCCTAAAAAAAAGGTAGTTGTTATTCACGATATTAACTTAAAAGAAAATTATTTAGTATATGTAGACAAAATTGAAAAAGCAAAAATTGATAAAGAATCTGATGCATACGAAAACCATTTAAGCTTTTCAAAAAATGAATTGGCAAATGAATTATTAAGTTCATATGATACATATATTAAGAAGAAATATAAAATTGATGTTAACTATAAAGCTCTAGAAAGAGTAAAAAATTATTTTAATTAATGAATATTAATACAAATTTATCAAACTTCAAAAAGAAACATAAACAAAAAAAGAATCAAATTATATTTCATAAGGCTAATTGCAGAAATAATAAGGTGTTAGAAAATATAATAAACAATTACTTATCAAAAAAAAATTCTTTTATATTTGAATCTGTTGAAAAAATAAAAATTAGAGGAAGATATACTATAATTGGATCTGATCCTGACAAAATATGGGAATTTAATAAAAACAAAATTTACTTAATTAATAACAATAAAAGAAAAAAAATTAATGGTTTGCCTTACCCTTTTTTAAAAAAATTAATTGAAGATTTTAATTTTTCATTACCGAAAAATATTCCACCATTATGTTCTCTTTTGGTAGGATATTTTTCATATGATGTTATTAGATATATTGAAAAGATACCAGATAGGTGTGCTGACGATCTCAAGATACCTGATGTAAGATTGATGAGACCAAAAACTATAATAATTCATGATAATTTACTTAAAAAAATTTATTTTATTTCCAATTGTTATTCTGATGAAAAAATTACGGATTATAATGATTACTATCTCAAACAAATACGAAATATAAAATATTTAAAAACTTTAGCTTTTATTCCTTTGTTAAGAAAAAATTATATTAATAAAAATCGAAATAAAAAAAATAAAGTAAAATCTAATATATCCAAAAAGACATTTAAAAAAATTGTTTTAAAGGCTAAACAATATATTAAAAAAGGTGATATTTTTCAGGTAGTATTAAGTCAGAGATTTGAATCTAAGTTAACTAAACCACCTTTGGAAATTTATAAAAGCTTAAGAATTAAGAACCCTTCTCCTTTTATGTTTTTCTTTAATTTTGAAGATTTCCAAATTATAGGTAGTAGTCCAGAAATATTAGTTAGATTAAGAAAAGATAAGATTACAATCAGACCTATTGCTGGCACGCGTCCTAGGGGATCTACTATCAAAAAAGATAACTTTTATAAAAAACAATTAATAAACGATAAAAAAGAATTATCTGAACATTTAATGTTGTTAGACCTCGGAAGAAATGATGTGGGTAAAGTGTCAAAAATTAATACGGTTAAAGTTACAGAGAAATTTCAAATTGAAAAGTATTCACATGTAATGCATATAGTCTCGAATGTGGAAGGTGATTTTAACAAAAAAAAATCCTTATTTGATACAATGATGGCTGGGTTTCCAGCTGGTACAGTTACTGGCGCTCCAAAAATTCGCGCTATGCAAATTATTGATGATCTTGAAAAATCTAAAAGGAAAATGTACGCAGGCTCTATAGGTTATTTCTCTGCTAATAAAAATTTTGATACTTGTATTGCTCTTCGTACAGCCTTAATTAAAAACAATAAATTTTATATACAATCAGGAGCTGGAATTGTTGCTGATAGTGTCCCAGAAAAAGAATATATGGAGACAGTTAATAAAGCAAAAGCTTTAATTGATTCCTTAAATTAAGTATGAAAATTTTATTAATAGATAATTATGATAGTTTCACTTACAATTTGTACCACTACCTTTCTTCTCTTAAATGTAATGTACAAGTATATAGAAATGATAAAATTGAAATTAACAAAATTAAGAAAAATAAATATAATAAAATAGTAATTTCACCTGGCCCCGGAAATCCTTCTCAAGCAGGGAACTGTCTAAAAATTGTAAAATATTTTTATAAAACTATTCCAATATTGGGTGTATGTCTTGGTCATCAAATAATTGGTCAGGTCTTTAAATCTAAAATTGTTGGTGCAAAAAAATTAATGCATGGTAAAACTAGTCGTATATTCCACTACAACCAAGGAATATTTAAAGGACTAAAAAAAACAATTACAGCAACTAGATATCATAGTTTAATTATAGATAGAAAATCACTTGGTAAAGAACTATTAATAACTGCACAAACTAAAGATAAGGTAATTATGGGTATAATGCATAAAAAATACAATGTTCATGGCGTTCAATTTCATCCTGAGAGTATAAAAACTCCAGAGGGCATGCGATTATTAAAGAATTTTTTAAAATATAATTAAATGGAAAAATTTTTAAAAAAGCTAAAAAATAAGGAAAATTTAAATTTTCAGGAAAGCAAGGATGTATTTGAAATTTTAATGAATGGAAAAGCTTCTGAAGATGAAATATTTAAATTTTTAACTCTACTATCAGATAAAGGAGAAGTTTCTGATGAAATAGCTGGTGGTGTTTATATTCTGAGAAATAAATCTAAAAGAGTTAATGTTAATGATTGTATTGATACATGTGGAACTGGTGGTGATGGAAAAAATACTTTAAACATCTCAACAGCCTCGGCTTTGTTATTGGCCAGCATGAAAATTAAAGTTGCCAAGCATGGAAATAAAGCTGTCTCATCTAAATGTGGTTCTGGCGATGTTCTTGAAGAATTGAAAATAAAAATAAATTTGGAGCCCAAAGATATAGAAAATCAAATAAAAAAATATAATTTTGGCTTTATGTTTGCTCCCATATATCACAGTGCTATGAAATATGTTGGGCCAACAAGAAAAAAAATTGGCAGAAGAACAATATTTAACATGATTGGACCTTTGAGCAATCCCGCTCTTGTTCAAAGACAAGTTGTTGGTGTTTTTGACAAAAAATTACTTAAGATATTCGGGAAAGGATTAAAAAACCTCAATATTCAATTTGCATGGATTGTTAATAGCGAGGATGGTTTAGATGAAATATCACCTTATGCTAAAACAAATGTTATACAAGTGAAGAATGATGAAATCAGCGAAATTGTTATTAATCCAAGAGATTTAAAAATAAATGCTGAAAAATTTGAAAATTTATTAGGTGATAAATCCAAATTTAATGCAAAAAAAATAATCGATATATTTAAAGGTGAGGATAGTGATTTTTCAAAAGCCGTCAGCTTAAATGCAGCAGCAGGCCTTATTGTTTCTGGAAATCATAATAAATTTATAGATGCTTACCAAAATGCTCGAGAACACATATTAAGTGGAAAAGCCTATAAACATTTAGAAGCTATGCAAAATGGTTGAGAATACCTTAAATAAAATAATTAATAAGAAAATAGAAAAGTTAAGTAAATTAAAAAAATCAATCTCTATTGAATCATTAAAAGAAGAAATTCAAAAAAATAAAACTTTCTTTAATTTTAAGGAAAAAATTGAAAATAATATTATTAATAATAAAATATCTTTAATAGCTGAAATTAAAAAAGCCAGCCCCTCAGCAGGTATTATTGTGAAAGATTACAACCCAGTTGATATAGCTGAGAAATATTTAAAAAATAATGTTACCTGTTTATCTGTTCTTACTGAAGAGGATTTTTTTCAAGGGAATTTAATTCATATGCATAAAATTAAACAAAAAGTTAATTTACCCATTTTATGTAAAGATTTTTTTATTGATCCATTTCAAATACATCTTGCAAAAAGTTATGGCGCAGATTCTATTCTAATAATTTTAGCTGCTGTTACAGAAAAAATAGCTAATGAATTATATGAAAATGCTTTAAATTTAAATATGTCAGTTATTGTCGAAGTCCACACAAAAGATGAAGCAAAAATTTCTCTTAATTTTAAAGATGCTTTAATAGGAATTAACAATAGAAATCTTAAAACTTTAGAAACTAATATTAATACAACTCTTGATATTCATGACATTCTAGTTAATCATAATGGGCCTTTGATTGCTGAAAGCGGAATTAAGAATAAAGAGGAAGTTTTGGAAATTGCAAAAAAAACAAAAATTAAAACCTTTCTGATTGGTGAATCGCTTTTAAATAATTTAGACAAAAATTCAATTTTCTCTCTCCTGTAGCGAAATAAACCGCCATTTTATTGACTTTTAATCTATTGTACAAACAAAAGAACTTTTATAGAACAATAAATGTACGATATTTGTTCTATGCTAACAAAAAAACAAAAAAACCTGCTTTTATTTATAAATAAAAAAATTAGATCCACGGGTATTTCTCCATCATATGAAGAAATGAAAAATTCATTAAATCTTAAATCTAAATCTGGAATTCATAGACTAATTTCTGCTTTGGAAGAAAGAGGCTTTATTAAAAGATTGGCACATAAGGCAAGAGCTTTGGAAGTTTTAAAACTCCCAGAAACAGCCAGTGCAAATGATATTTACAACTCATTTTCGCCGAGTGTAATAAAAGGAGGTCTAGATTCTAGTGATAATAAAAAAAGTGTACATGAAATACCTGTTTTAGGTAAAATTGCAGCTGGTACCCCAATTGAAGCAATACAGAATGAAGTTAGCAGAGTAACGATACCAGAAGAATTAAGCAAAAATGGTGAACACTTCGGCCTAAGAGTCTCGGGAGATTCTATGATTGAGGCAGGAATTAATGATGGTGATACTGTAATAGTAAAAAAATCTAACACAGCTAATAATGGACAAATAGTAGTTGCTTTAATAGATGATAATGAAGCTATGCTTAAAAGATTAAGAAGAAAAGGCAAAGTTATTGCTCTTGAAAGCGCAAACAAAAGATACGAAACTAAGATTTTTGGTCCTGATAGAGTTAAGGTTCAAGGTGTTCTGGTATCTTTATATAGAAACTTCCAATAAAATAGTCTAATAATATTTTATGAGTTTTGTAGCAACAAGATTTGCTCCCTCTCCCACAGGTCCGCTGCATATCGGTGGAGTAAGAACAGCTTTATTTAATTGGCTTTATTCAAAAAATAAAAAAGGTAAATTTTATCTAAGAATAGAAGATACTGATAAAGAAAGATCTAAAACTGAATACACAGATCAAATTATACAATCACTAAAATGGATAGGAATAAATCATGATGATAAAGAATATATTCAATCCAAACAAATCAATAAACATAAAGAAATTGCAGAGGAATTGCTCAAAAAAGAATTTGCTTATAAATGTTATTGTTCAGAGGATGAAATTAATGAACAGAAGGAAAAATGTAAAAAAAATGGAATCCCTTATATTTATAATAGAAAGTGGAGAGACCCTAAAAATTTAAAGATCCCTGAAAATATTAAGCCTGTAATTAGATTTAAAAGTAAAATTTCTGGAAATTCAATTATTAAAGATTTAGTACAGGGTGAAGTAAGTATATCTAATTCAATCATTGAAGATTTTGTTATTTTAAGAAATGACGAAACTCCAACATACCAACTTTCAGCTGTTGTTGACGACCATATAATGAAAATTACTCACGTTATTAGAGGAGATGATCATAAAATAAATACTTTTAAACAAAAGCAAATCTATGAAGCTATGAAATGGAATATTCCTGAATTTGCTCATATTCCTCTTATCCATAGTGAAAAAGGGTCAAAACTATCTAAAAGAGACAATGCCTCAACGATTAGTGATTATATTAAAATAGGAATACTTTCAAATACATTGAGAAATTATCTTTTACGTTTAGGTTGGTCTCATAAAGATAAAGAAATTTTCACCTTGAATGAGAGTATAAAGTTATTTGATTTAAAAGGAGTTGGAAAATCTCCATCAAAATTAGATATGTCCAGAATACTTTCTCTTAATGAATATTACATCAAACATATAGATGAAAGAGAATTATTTGATCTTTTAAAAGTATATTGTCAAAAATTTAAAAAAGAAATTAATGCTTCTAAAGAAAAGAACATTATAAAATCGATGAATTTTTTAAAAAATAAAGCTAAAACACTTGAAGATATATATAAGAATGCACAATATATTCTTCAGGAAAAAGTAAAAATTTCTGCCGAAGATTTAAAACTTCTGGATAATTCCTCGAAAAATATTCTGAAAGAATTCCTTAATAATTTTGAAAAAATATCAGAAATAAGCAAGGAAAATCTAGAAAAAATAATAAATGAATTGATGGCTAATCACAAAAGTAATTTTAAAAGTATAGGGCAGCCCCTAAGGGTAGTTTTAACGGGTTCAAAATTTGGTCCGGGTATATATGATATTATAAGGTCTCTTGATAGAGATGAGGTAATAAAAAGATTAAAGGTTATCAATTAATATTGAACTAGCTATTTGTGATGATTTATTGGTTCTAAATTTATCTATAATTTCCTGAGTTTTATTAATTTGCTCATTCAAAGAATTCTTATCAGTCAACAATCTAGTTGCGATATTAAATATATTTCTTGAATTACATTTTGACTGCAATAATTCCGGTATTATTTCTCTATTTGCTGCAATATTAATTATGTTAGCAAATTTCACTTTTACTAATGATTTAACAATAAAGAAATTTAAGCGATTCATTTTATAAATAATAATAGATGGAATTCTAAAATTACAAATTTCTAATGAAACAGTTCCTGATTTAGCTA
>Ga0066836_10000842_pt1 | contig 15546 bp, 16 predicted proteins | sample ETNtaG_18_FD_71568 | JGI IMG/M metagenome (GOLD analysis project Ga0066836, IMG submission 71568) | Marine microbial and viral communities from oxygen minimum zone, Eastern Pacific Ocean - ETNP201302SV91 | ecosystem: Environmental > Aquatic > Marine > Oceanic | place: Pacific Ocean: Eastern...
TTTTAAAATAAATTAATTATGGAAATAAATTTAAAGTCAAAGTTTAAATTTTTACTATTTTTTTATTTAATATATAACTTTACTTTATATTCTCAAGACAATTTTCAAATCAAGAGCGGTTTTAATTTATCGTCAGTAGCTATTTCTAATGGTAGTAATTTAGATCATCCGTCTGGTTTTGTTCCTACATTTAATATAGGCATTTTACTAAATAATTTCCTTGATGAAGAATATTCTTTTGAATATGGATTAATTTATAATATTAAAGGATATAAAGTAGTTGATTTTTCTGGAGTGAATGTATACAATTATTCTACATACTTAGAGGCTCCAATGTCTCTTGTATATAAGTTACCTAGATTAAAAAACATTGAAGTAAAATTTGGTCCATATTTTGCTTATGCAATTGGAGAATCTACTAGAAATTCAATAATGAAAGAAAATATTAAAGGAAAAATCGGAAATGATTTAGATAAAGGTCATACTTTAAAACCAATCGATTTGGGTTTGAATTTAGGGGCTAATTATTATTTAAGAAATATAATATTTACTATAAATTTTGGTTATGGTTTGTTAAATAATAGACCTGGAGGTGGTAAAGGAAATATAGTAAGAAATATTAGCAGTCAATTTTCATTTGGGTATCAAATTAATTTTAAAAAAAATGAAAAAATTAAAAAGAAATAGTAAAGAAGGTATTATTGCCGGAGTATGTGAAGGTATAGGAGAATATTTTGAAATAGATCCTATTATTATAAGGCTATTGTTTTTTGCATTTGCCTTAAGTGCTGGTGGTGGAATTATAACATATATTATTGCTTGGGTATTTATTCCAAATAAAAATTACTAAGGATTTTCTAATAAAAGATAAACCATACCAATTGTTCCATCTATAAAATTTCCAACCCTGATATTTTCATTAGGGCTATGCTGATTATTATCTTTATTTACTGATGGATATGTAAGAGCTGGAACATTTAAAGTTGTTACAAAAGGGGAAATAGGTATAGATCCACCTGATGTTCTTTTTTTAACAGGATCTTCTTGAAAAGCTTTTTTTAAAGCAATTGATGCCCATTTTCCAATGGGTGAATCTATTTCTGTCCTATAAGCAAGGTAGCTTATTTTAGAATCAAATCTAATTATATTATTTTGACTTAACCTTTCCTCGATTGTAGGTTCTCTATTTTCTATTACATAGGCACCTTCATTAATTATGTGATCCTTGATTAATTTTAAAAGTCTATTTGGATTACTCTCTTTGACTAATCGAACATCTATTTCTGCTATTGCGGTACTTGGAACAATTGTTCTAACTTCTTTACCAACCCACCCTGATTTTAGACCTCTAACATTTAAAGATGGGTATTGAATTGCTTCTTGATAATTATTTCCAACTTTATCTGAATTTGAAATTAGAAGATCTTTCTTGATTTGATTTTCATCATCTGGAACGGAATTAAGAATAGTTTTTATTTTATCGGATATAAATATGCCATCATAAAAACCTGGAATTATTACCCTTCCTGAATAGTCTTTCATTGAAGAGAGAATTTTTGATAAATTCATTGCTGGGTTAGGAGCATAGTTTCCAAAATGCCCACTATGTTGTGGTTTAATAGGGCCATATGATGTTAAGGTAACTCTACTTATTCCTCTTGCACCAAAAGTTAATGTAGGTTTATTGGAGGGGTGTCTTGGACCATCAATAATTAATAGATAATCTGATTTAAGTTTTACCTTAAACTTTGATACGGCATCTACAATAGTGGGTGATCCCATTTCTTCTTGAAAATCAATAATTAATTTAATATTAAATTTAGGTTGAATATTTAATTTGTTTAGAATCTCTAATGCATTAATTAACATCATTGGAGGACCTTTATCATCACTAGTCGATCTCCCAAAAATTCTCCAATCAAGATTTGGATTATACAAAATTCTATTTCTATCTATTTCTATCCATTCACCATTAATATTTTCTTTTAGTATTGGCACAAATGGATCTTTCTGATTCCATTTTGAGGGATCTACAGGTTGTCCATCCATATGAAAATAGATAAGTACGGTTTTTAGTTTTTCAGATAAAAATTTATTTCCTATAAGAAGGGGATGGTTTGGCATAGAAGGGCTTGTGCTTTTGGCTTTTACCCTTTCAAATTTAAATCCAAGATTTGAGAAATTTTTTTCACACCATTGTATATTTTTTTCAATATTTCGAGTATCATACCCATCGTTTGGTATTGATAATATCTCAAAAAATCTATTCCAGTTTTCTTGAATTACTTTATTAGTTGTTTCTATAATTTTTTTTCTACTCTGTGAAAAACCAATATTCACATACAGAATAAAAAATAAAATAATTAATTTCTTCATTGCTTTTTTAAATATAGTTCAGACTTATCATTTTTTGATTTAATTATTATTCATCAATGATGTCATTTACTTTTTTATTTCTTTTATAAACTTTTCCTGATGGTTTAATTTTTGTAATATTTTTTCTTCTTGCTATTTGAGCATTCCTTCTTTTTTCTTTGTTTTTATTTTTCAAAATTTCAAATTTTCTTTTACATATAGTTTTTTTGTTAATTTATTTGCTTCATAATTTTCAATCACTAAGGTGTCATTAATTAGATAATATATTAATTCAATTGAACTTCCATTTTCTTCAAATATATTAATATTTTTTTCCGATATTTCACATTTTAATTCTTTTAGATCTTTTCCCTGGTATTCAATAATTGTATTGTTTGATTTAAGTTCCATTACCTTTTCACCAATTTTATAATTGATCATACTTTTGTTTTTTTTATCTGTTTGACCATTAATTACCTCAACTTTTGAAATAAGATTCCAAACACCTAATAGGTTTTTATTATAATTTTCTAGTGTATAAAATTTTATAAATACAATTAATAAAATATTTAATATATAATTCATAGTTTTAAAATTAAATAATTCATTTTTTTTTTTTTAATTAAACATCAAATTATAATTATGAACAAATTTATTACTTTTCAAAATTTAACTTTTATTGGGATTTTAGTTTTAGCTTATCAAAACTTTCAAATTAGGAACAAGTTGAATGATATAACATCAAAAATAGAATATAGTCACTTTGAATTAGATGAGATAAAAAAAGAGTCTGTAGAAGCAGCAAGATATGCTAAATCTGCTAATACAATGACTTTTCAACTGCAATCATTAATTAATGAAAAGTAATATTGTATTATTTTTCATTTTAATAAATTTTAAAGCTTTTTCTCAAAAAATTTTTTCTGTAGATTATGCTTCCCAAGCAGATATAAATGTTTTTGTTACTGATTATGAATCTCAAGCTGATCTCAAGGTTTTTAAATTAGACTATCAGTCACAGGCTAAAGGAAATAAAGGATTATGGTTTTTTGTAAAATATCAATCACAAGCTGAAAAAAAGATTTTTTTTGTTGATTATGAGTCTCAAAGTGATTTAAAAGTTTTTTTTGTTAAATATAAATCAAAGGCAGGGTGGAGGAAAAAGAAAAAAATGCACTTGTTATTTAAATGATAATTATATTCCCCAATTAACTAGATTATGATTTTTTGGAGCAGTTTTTTTTAATCTCTCTTTAATTTTAGGTAAGTACATGGTATTGTATCTGAGTCTTGAAATATGGTTTGGATTTTCATGATCGCCATTCCAACAATGTTCAGCTAGGTTGCCATAATCTACTTCTCCATCATAATAAGGATTTTTTGTTGATTCAAGAAATTCTTCAGTTAAAACAACTGCATTATTTAAATAATAATTATCCATATCACCACAATATATATATAATTTTCCTTTTAGATCATTTCCGATTTTATCCCAATCTCTTTTCAAAATATAACTTAAATCATAATTTTCTTTCCAGTATTCTGCAACATTTTTATCTATTTCTCCAGATTTTTTATCCCATATAGGTTTAGGATACCCATCAGCTCCAGCAGGAGAGAAAACAGCTTGCCATATATCCCATTGATCTCCTGATCTTCCTTTAGAGCCCAAAACCATTTCTCTATGATTCATATCTATAAGATGAGTTTTAATAATTCCCTTACCATCTCTCATTCCAGCTCTCAAAGTTTTTTTATAATAACTTTTATGATAATATGCATTTTCATCTTCATAAATATTTACTACAGTAAAAGCTCTAAAATCAATAGGGTCTGGACATGCTGAAAAGCATCCATTATATTCTTTTGGATAAAAAACTTGAACCGCTAATGCTTCCCAACCACCTGTTGAACCGCCATAGAGAAACCTTCCCCATCCTTCTCCAACACCATTGAATAAACTTTCAATATGTGGAATTAATTCATATGTTATAGCATCACCATAAGGTCCTAAATTTGCAGAATTAACAGCATAAGAATCATCATAATATGGATTTTGATGTTGAATTTCAATTGCAATAAACCTAGGAAAATCATCACTAATCCAATTATTATATAAATCATATGCTTCTTTTTCTTGAATATATTTATATCCTGTAATTCCAAATCTAGAATTAAATATTGTATCTTTTTTTTGTGCAGTTGGAGGTTTAGTTCTAAATCCTCCAAATGTATTTGGGAAGTGTCCATGAAAAATCATTAGTGGGTATTTATTATTTGAGTTTTTATCAAAATCATGAGGAACAAGAACATTAGCTTGTAAAAACATATCTCTCCCCCAAAACTTTGATAACATTTCACTTTTTATTTTAACATGTTTAATATATTTAGAATCTTTTATAGGTTCTATTGGAGGTATTTCATTGTCAAGTGACAATTTTACCATACCAGATTTTGTAATTTTTATTTTTTTTGGAGTACTATAAAGATTTTTAGGACTTATATTCCATCTTTGACCTTCCCCTTGATCTTTAGGAAGTTTTACTTCATATCCCGTAGATAAATTAAATGTTTCATATTTATTCAAAAATGCTTGTACATAATATTCACCTTCTTCAAGATTTTTAATTGATTTGATTGGGTATCCATATACATCAGAGTTAATTGTTTTAATCTCACCACTTTTCCAAGATTTAACATCTATTCCAAAAATTATTTGTGTATTATGACTATCATTTATTTGAAATCTTGGTTCTGCTTTATTGTTATTGCTGATCATTAAAAGTAATCTTCCATCATAACCATTTTCTTTAAATTTTTCTGGATAAGTTACTTCAAATTTTGTTTCATTATGAGCTGATTTTTGGGAGCAGTTAGATAAAATAAATGTAATTAATATGATTAATATTCCTTTAATATATGTAACCAAATATCCTTTATAAATCCTTAACTTGAAATTACTTGAAATTTTATTTTCCATACTTTTACTTTAATTTTTTTTATACTTTTAAGTTTAAAGATATAAAATAATTTCTTGGAAGACCTGGATAATAATACCTTGGGTTTTTTCCTCCGAATCCTTTTGCATTAATTAATATCATAGAAGCATATTTTTCATTAAACATATTTTTAACTCCAGCTATTATATTTATGTTTATTTTATCTATTTTAAATAATTTGCTCATTTTGATATTCCATATCATGTAAGGTTTAGAGTATTCCTCATTGCTGTCATTTATTGGGATTTTTCCTATTTTGTTAAAATTAATTGTTGCTTTAATCTTATTCACTTTAAACGTTGTATTTTTATTTATGGTATATACAGGAACGCCAGTTAAATAATTGTCTGAATAGATATTTCCTTCATTAATAAACTCAATAAATTTATGCCAGTTTTTAGAAAAATAAACTTCGGTTATAATATTATTTTTATAATTCAACGAATTCCATAAAGATGAATTTATCGATAATTCAATTCCTGGATGAGAAGTTTTTCCAGCATTTACTCCTATATAAGTATCTTCAGATGTTCTTTGAGCTACTAACAAATTTTTTATTCTCATAAGATATAAATTCAGATTATATGAAACTTTTTTATTTATTAAATTACCTCTAGCTCCCAATTCATAATTCCAACCAGATTCTGGTTTAATATTTGGATTCACTAATCCCTTATCATCTAAAGTTTCATCAATGTTTGGTGGAGAATAACCGTGACTAATTGTAAAAAATAAATTTTGTGAGGAAATATTTTTATTAATAGACATTTTAGGAGAAATGATGTTTTGATATTTATACTTTTTAGAATTTATACTTTTTAATCCTTGAGGATTTAGATCATTATATTCAATAGTTTTCCAATTATATCTTATGTTATTAGAGCTTAATCCAAATGTTAAGTTTGTAGTATTACTTATTTGTATTTCATATTTGGAAAATATCAAAAAATTATTTCTTTTTTCACCTTGATCATTTAATATTTTTTCTGAGTTGCTACCATAATTTTTAAAAGTCTTCCATAAATAATTTTCCCGAAAAAATTCAAATCCAAAATTAATTTTTTGATTTTCTTTAATTATTGTGTTAACAATTCTTGATCCAAACCCATTGCTATTCTCATTTAAAAAGTTAAATGGTCTTTTCTCATTAGATTTATAATAATTATAAAAAACGTTTGCAGTTAAATTGTAATTTGAAAAATTATAATCAAATGAAATAGCAGATAATTTTTTTTTATATTTTTCATTTCCATTTATATTTTCCCAATTTTCAGCAGCTTTTGATGGATTTAGAATAAAATCATCTATATCTAATGAAGATGGTATTTCAGCATCAAGATTGATAAAATTATAAATAAAACCTAATCTCATTTTATCATTTATCTTGTATCCAACATATCCAAATGCATTATTTCTAATATATTTATTATTATCTCTATATCCATCACTAGAAAGGTTTTGAAAATTTATTTGAAATTCAACTTTATTAATTTTTTTATAAAGGTTAATTTGATTCTTAAATGTCTTATAAGAACCAAAAAAGGATGAATAAGATAAATTATGTTCTTTTGATTTTTCTAAATTAAGCAATATAGCTCCACCAAGCCCTGCACCATATGTGCTGGAATTTGGTCCTTTAATAATTTCAATTTGATTAAATAGATCAATTCCCAAATCTTCTATTGAGGTTTCACCTACTCCATTACTAAGAGGTATATTATTTAAATAAGATTTAATTTTATTAGTGGAATAAGGGGATCTAGATCCCATCCCTCGAATAGTTATTCTATTTGTATTTAAAGATCCTGTATGCATATAGACACCTGGAATTTCATTTAACCCTGATTCTATTGATATATCAGAAATTCTTTTTGTTTCTATATTTTTAATTATAGAAATTGATGATGCTGTATTTTTTATTTTTTTTCTATTTATTTCAGATTTAACAATTACTTCTTCTAATAGCGAAGCTTTGTTTGTTAAAATTATTTCTAATTTTTTTTGATCTTTTATATCAACATACTTTTCAAAAAACAAAGGAGAAGTTAAATATAATGTAGTGGGTAAACTTATAACCTCAATTGTAAACTTTCCTTCTATGTTAGAATAAGCAGTTTCATTATTATAAATAATTTCAATTCCTTCAATTGGAGAATTATAAACGTTTTCCTTGATTATTCCTTCAATAAAAATTTGTGATAAAGATGAAAAATGAATAATTAATAAAGCTTTTGTAAGAAATAATTTTTTCAATTTTTATTATCATTTAATATAGAAAATAAATAACTGCTATGATTATAATTGCAACAACCAACAGTATTTTAAATAATTTAAAAATTGATAATAAAATTTTATTTTCAGTCATATTTGCGAATGCCCCAAGAGAAAAATAAGTCATCCAGATAGAGAATAAAATTATAATTATTTTAATCCAACTAATTTCCATTTAGATTTGAGTAAATATTTTTATAAAAATATATAAGATATGAGATACTTTTCAATACTAATTATATTATTTTTTTCTAATTGTAATTTTGATAAGAAAGAGATTGAATTTTCTGGCAATTGGAAGAGAGTACAAATGACTAGAGGTCTTTTTGATGATACTATCAATTATGAAAATCCAATTGAACTTTTATCTTTCAGGTCTGATAATTTAGTTTTTTATTATAATAATCTTTATCAATATGAATTTAATTCTGATTATGATAGCATGTATCTTATGTATTTTGATTCCGTTGGTACAGGAAGCTATGTTAGAAGATTTAAAGTAGAATTCACTGATTTAAATACTATGAAGTTTTCTTTTATTAGGAAACTTATTGATACAACTTCTTTGGAACCATTTGATATGATTTATACTACAACATTTAAAAAAGATTTGTTTGAATGATAAAAATTTTTAACTTTTTTTTGATTTTGATTTTGATATCTTGTGAGAGTAATGTTCCTTTTAATGAACTTGATCATGATGAAAAATTTACTTACTATGAAAATAAAAAATTTACAGGAATTGCTATTGAAAAAGATGAACTTGATAATGTAAGAATTGAAAAATTTTATGAAAACGGCAAAAATTACTTAACTAAACTTTATGATTCAAAGAAAAGAATTCAGAGTGAATGGACTTATGATAATATTTCAGTAAAAGTAACAAGATATAATAAAGATGGTTCAATAGAATCTAAAGAGAATTTTAATACTAGCTATAAAAGAAATGGAAAATCTATTTCGTATTATACAAATGGAAATCTGAAAAATGAATGGAATTTTAAAAATGGTTTAAAAGATGGGGTTCAAAAAAACTATTATCCAAATGGGTCAATTTCTGATGAAAGAGAGATGAAAAATGGTGTTGATGATGGATTTTGGAAGATATATGATAGAAAAGGAAAATTAGATAAAGAATTATATTTCAAAAATGGTTTACGGGTAGGAATCTAATCTTCAGTAATTGTTAAAATATTTTCCTCGACTTTTGCCGTTAATGATTTTAAATCTTGTCCAGCTGCAGGTCCTGAAATAAAACTACCATCATTTTTGAATATAGAGTCATGACAAGTACAGGTGAAATTATTATTAGCATAAGCCCAACTTGTTCTACATTGTGCATGAGGACAAATGCTTGAAAATGCCCTAATAATATCTGATCCAACATTAACTAAAAGTAAGGCTCCTTCATCAAACCTTTTCCAACCGCCTGTATTTTTTAAAATTTTAAAATTATTATGATTTAAATCAATCTTAATATTGGTGCTATCTATATTATATCCATTTTCCCAACCATCTTCATTTTTATCTTCATCTTTAACTGGAGATATTTCTTCTTCTTTTTCATAACAACTTGTAAAAAAAGATGAGCCTAACGTTGCAAACAAAGCAGATGAACTTGCTGTTTTTAAAAATTTTCTCCTGTTTTTAGTCATATATCCTTAAAAAGTTATAAACTAATAATTAAAACTTATCTTACAAATTTTTGTAAAGATTTTATTACAAGCTTATTAAATATTGGAATTTAATAAAAATTTGAGAATTATCTACTAGGTAGTTTTTATTGTTATTTGTTAAATTTTGATTTCCACCAATGTAGAAAATTGTAAATGGATTTGGTGTCCATTCAAATAAAGGTTGAATAAATAAATAATCATTAAAATTGTTTAATTCTATTACAAACCTTACTCCAAGAGAATTTGTGAATTGATATTTTGAATCTGCTCTATAAATAAACCCTTTATAATAGAATTCATTTTTTTCCATATATTTTAATCTAGAAAAATTAATAGAGTTAGCTATTGAAAAGTTGTTATTTATTTGAAGTCTTACTCTCGAAAATAAATTTAGTTCTTTGCCAATTTCTGGATCATCTGAATTAAAAGCTATATCTCTTCCAATTCCAAAATTAGATGAAATAGATAAAATTTCATTTGGTTCACTCGAAAAATTGATTCTACTAGTTCCATAATTTTTATATTCTTTTCCAAGATAATCGGTTGTAAAATCAAAATCATAAATGTAGGAAATACTAGTATTTCCTATTATGTCAGCCCTTAAAATAGCATCTAAACTCATTACATCTATTTCGTTATTAAAATCATATAATATATCTTTTTTGATAGCATAAGATGTGCCTTTGAAAAAACCTTTATCCCAATTTTTCTTATAAGATTGATAAAATGTCAACCATTTTCTATCATTTTTTACTGCAAAACCAACATCTGCTCTATATTTAGGATTTATATGTTTATAACCTAAATAAGTTGTCCAGTTCTCAGTACTTCTTAAGAATCCTATTGATATTCCAGTACCATTAAATTTTTCTCCATCAAGTTTAACAGTTTTATTATTAAATGTGTCTTCAGAATCGATCCAGTTATTATTTGGTTCTTCATTATAGTTTTTTAATATGTCGAATGAAATTCTTATATTTTTTGATACTTGAAATAGACCATCTAATCCAAAGATATTACCATATCCACCACCTTTATAATATCTGCTAGTTGATAATAATCCAATTTTTGAACCTCCTTTTAATAACCTTTGATATCTAAATACATTAATTAAACTTTTACCTCCTTCTCCAAAATATGACCTGTCATTACCAGCTATCAAATATGGGGAATCATTGTCAATGGAAGAAAGAAAAAATACTCTTGAGTTTGTACCTTGATTTAAAATTTTGAGAGCATACAATGGATTATTTATTGATCTAGAATAAAATGGTTGTAAATCATCAGAGTTTATGTTAAGAATGTCAGTTCCCTTATTAAAAAAAGGTCTTTTTTCGGGATAGCTTAATGAATAAGCTGAGTTAGCATCAATTTTAGTTACATCGGACTCAACTTGAGAAAAATCTGGATTTATAGTTAATTCAATAGATAAGTTTTTAGATATTTCTGCATTTATACCTATTCCAAGGTTAGTTTTTATTTTACCATATTCTACCTTTTTTGAACTTTGATTATAATTACCGTTTACATTACTTGAAACATATGGTAATAAATTAATTTTTTTCTCTATTATAATATCATTAAATATTATTTCATCTTCTAGTTGACACGTTGAGCAGTTATTATCTCTATCAACCTTACCAGACTGAAGAAAATAATCCTTATATTTTCTCCATAATCCAAATTTCCATTTCTGATTTTTTCCATTTGGAAAGGGTATAGAAGAAAATGGAATTTTCATTTCAACATAATATCTGTTTCCATTAATTGTTCCAACTGATTCATATTCTAAATCATATGACATTTGATACCGTTTTTCTTCTTCAACTTCATTTAAAATCCTAACATCAACTTGAGAACCATATGGGTTTGAAGCAATAAATATATTATTTCGTCCATCACCATATGTATCAATGTTAAATCCAATAACATCATCATTAAATATTCCAAAGTCATCTCTTTTTCTAACAGATGCTCTTACATTTTCTTTTGTTTCAGCATCAAAAGCTAAATAGATAAATTTTTCTGAGTAATATATATAACCTAAAGTCTTTACAATTGGCTCAATATTGTATCCTGGTTCAACTTCAAAATCAAAATCAACTTTTATAGCATTTTCCCATTCTTTATCATTTAAAACTCCATCTAAAATTATTTTATCATCAGATATTTTGATAGGTAGGTAAGTTTCTTGACTGAATAAATTAGCTACATAAAAAAATAGAATAAAAGAAAGTAAATATGTCTTCATTTTATGATTGCGAAGATAAATTAGTAGAATTTAATTATTATTATTTTCATTAAGTTTTTTTTGTATTAAAAATTAAATTTGTAATTATGCCTACATACTACATAACAACATTAAACATTGCTATACCACTATTTATATCACTTATTTTATTGGAAATATTTTATGCTAAATATCTTGATAAGACCTATGTTATCAGAAGTATGGATACTCTTTCCAGTTTGTGTTCTGGATTGACTAATGTTATTAGGGACGTCTTAGGGTTAACTATTATCATTTTATCTTATGACTTTATGGTTAATAATTTAGCACTATTTAAAATAAATACTACATGGTTAACTTATTTAATAGCATTTATTGGTATTGATTTTGCAGGCTATTGGGTTCATAGAATAAACCATAGCATTAATTACTTTTGGAATCATCATATTATTCATCATAGCAGTGAGGAATTTAATTTAGCTTGTGCTTTAAGACAATCTATTTCCAATTTTTTTTCTCTTACTTTTATTTTTTTAATTCCAACTGCAATTCTTGGAGTTTCATCGGAGGTGATAACTTTTCTTGCCCCACTTCATTTGTTTGCACAGTATTGGTATCATACTAGACTTATTGGTAAGCTTGGTTTTTTGGAGAATATAATTGTAACACCCTCACATCATAGAGTGCATCATGCAATTAATAAAGAATATTTAGACAAAAATTTATCTCAAATATTTATAATTTGGGATAAGTTATTTGGAACATTTCAAGAAGAATTAGACGATGTTCCTCCTGTGTATGGAGTTAAAAGACCGGTAAGGTCTTGGAATCCTATATACATTAATTTTGTTCATCTATTTTTATTAATTAAAGATGCTTGGAGAACAAATAATTGGCTGGATAAATTTAGAATATGGTTTATGCCTACTGGATGGAGACCAAAAGATGTTGAAAAAATTTTTCCAGTCGAAATAATTGATTCTACTAATGATTATGAAAAATATTACCCTAATCTATCCAATAATTTACAAATATGGTCATGGGTACAATATGTAATAGTTTCATTTTTTATGATGTATTTCATTAATCATCTTCATCTAATAACTTTTATGGAAGGTGTTTTTTATTCTCTTTTTTTATTTATTTTCATTTATAGTTTAACCAGCTTAATGGATCGAGATTCTTACGCTTTATTTTTTGAAGTAATCAAATCTATTCTAGGATTTTTTATAATAATTTTTTTCGGAGATTGGTTTCTTATAAGTGATTATTTTAGTTCTGCAATTATAATAATCCAAACATATTTTGTTGGTTCATTACTAATTGTATTATATTTTTCTTATTATGAAAAAAATCAATTAAGCTATTCTAATAAATAAGTTATTTTTCATCCATAAAAGGATATTTATAATCAGTTGGACTTTCAAATAGCTCTTTAATTGTTCTTGGGGAAACCCATCTAATTAAATTAAGATAAGATCCGGCTTTGTCGTTTGTTCCAGATGCTCTACCTCCTCCAAATGGTTGTTGGCCAACAACAGCACCTGTTGGTTTATCATTAATATAAAAATTACCTGCTGAATGTTGTAATTTTGTTTTTGCAAGCTCAATTGCATTTTTATCTTTTGCAAAAACCGCACCAGTTAGTGCATATGGAGATGTTTCGTTTACTAAATCGAGTGTTTCTTCATACTTATTGTTATCATAAATATATATAGTAACTACTGGCCCAAAAATTTCTTCACACATTAGTTTGCTTTTTGGATTTGTAGATAAAAAAATTGTAGGTTCAATAAAATATCCTTTAGATTTATCATAATTTCCTCCAATTATTAATTCATGTTCATTATCATTATTGGCAAAATCTATATATGAAGATATATTATCAAATGCTTTTTCGTCAATTACTGCATTAACAAAATTTCTAAAATCTTCAGGATTTCCCATTTTTAAACTAGATATATCTTTAATTAGGTTTTCTTTAATTTCTTCCCATAAATTATTTGGTAGGTATATTCTAGAAGGTGCACTACATTTTTGTCCTTGAAATTCAAAACCTCCTCTTAATATAGCAGTAGAAATTGCTTGAGGATCTGAAGATTTATGAGCAATGATAAAGTCTTTTCCTCCTGTTTCTCCCACTATTCTTGGATAGGATTTATAATTTTTGATATTTTCACCGATTATTTTCCAAAAATTTTGAAATACTCCAGTACTTCCAGTAAAATGAATTCCACCAAAATCTCTATGATTAAAGATAATATTTCCAGCTGTTTTTCCATCGATATGAATTAAATTAATAACACCATCTGGAAGACCAGCTTTTTTAAATACTTTCATTATTACATTAGCAGAATAAATTTGTGTGCTTGAGGCTTTCCAGACTACTGTATTTCCCATTAAAGCAACACTTGAACAAAGATTTCCTGCGATTGAAGTAAAATTAAATGGGCTCAAAGCAAAAATGAATCCCTCTAATGGTCTATATGATAAAGAGTTTTTCATTCCCTTAGGAGAAATTGGTTGATCTTCATGAATTTTTTTCATATAATAAGGATTAAATCTTAAAAAATCGATTAATTCACATGCTGCATCAATTTCTGCTTGAAAGACATTTTTTGATTGCCCTAACATTGTTGTAGCATTTATTTCTGATCTATATGGCCCTGCAAATAATTCAGCAGCTTTAATAAAAATTTTTGCTCTTTTTTCAGGTCCAATTCTATTCCAGTTCTCTTTTGCGTTAATTGCGGCTTTTATAGCACTTTTGACATGAGATTCATCCCCCTTGTTATAATATCCTAGGGTATGATTATGATCATGAGGTGTTGAAATTCTTATTTTATTTTTAGTTCTTATTTCTTTGCCACCAATAAACATTGGGATATCTATTTCTTTATTTTTTAGCTCATCAATTTTATTTTTTAATTCGATTTTCTCTTTTGATTTAGCTTTATATTCTAAAACAGGTTCATTTATTGGAACTTTATCAAGTTTTTTCATATTTCAAATTATTTATTTTTTAATAAATCAAGTTTATTTTTTGATAACTCTCTATTTGAATTCATAATATCAAAAATTTCTAGATCTTTTTCCAATTGTTTATCTTTTTCAAGTAATTTAAATATTTGGTCAATTAAATCTAAAGCTTCTTCTCTTATAGAATAAAAAATAAATTGATTGACATATTTCATATTTAATAAATTTGCATTTTTTAGATAATTGACGTGTCTTGAAGTTTTTGTCTGAGTGAAATTTAAAATAATCTCTAAATCTGCTATACAAGATTCTTTTCTATTGTATAAAATATTCATTATTCTTATTCTTGAAATATCTGAAAATGATCTAAAAACTTTACTTCCATAATCGACGTTAAAATTTTTTAATCTCATGGTTAATAAATGAATCTTTTATGAAAACAAAAATAATATTTAAGTAATTTAGCGATGAATTAATAATTAAATATAAAAATTTTTCAATTTTAATGTTGATAAGAAAACTTATTTACTTCATCACTGTTTTTTTTCTTTTTAATTATTCTACTTTCTCTCAAGGAGAAAAAAAGATTATTCAGATGTCTGGTGTAGTTATAGGTGCTGATAGTATTTCTGGTGTTGGAGGTGTTCATATATATGTACCTAAAGCAGGAAGAGGAACTACTTCTAATCCATATGGATATTTTACTATGCCTGTTTTAGAAGATGATAGTTTAATTATTAGTGCCGTCGGTTATCAAAAACAAAATTTAGTCGTACCAGGAGATAAGGGAGAATCTATTTCTTTAATTGTTGAATTAAAACCTGATACCACCATACTTCCTGAATTAGAAATTTTTCCTTATCCAACTGAAGAATTATTTAAAAAAGCTGTTTTAGCTTTAGAATTACCAAATAGAAGAGACTTAGAAAATTTAGATAAATCATTAAACAAACAACTTTTAAGAGAAATGTACATGAATGAACCAATGAGTGCAAATATGAACTATAAGTACTTTATGGACCAACAAATGCTTGCT
>Ga0066836_10000843_pt1 | contig 15546 bp, 15 predicted proteins | sample ETNtaG_18_FD_71568 | JGI IMG/M metagenome (GOLD analysis project Ga0066836, IMG submission 71568) | Marine microbial and viral communities from oxygen minimum zone, Eastern Pacific Ocean - ETNP201302SV91 | ecosystem: Environmental > Aquatic > Marine > Oceanic | place: Pacific Ocean: Eastern...
GAATCAATACAATATCCATCATTAAATGTTCGAGGCATGCAATCAGGTTGGGTTGAAAAAGAAGTGAGAACAATAATTCCCTCTTATGCGCTTGCAGAAATAGATGTGCGACTAGTAAAAGAAACAGATCCAAATAGAATCATTAAGCTAATCAAAAATCATATCAAATCTCAAGGTTACTACATTATTGATCGGAATCCTAAAGACAATGAAAGATCTAGGTACAATAAAATTGCTTCATTTAATTATCGAATAGGCTACCAAGCTTTTAGAACACCTGTGAATTCAGAAATTGCATACTGGCTTAGAGCAGCGCTGGTAAATGGATTTGGCAAAGAACCAATCATTAAGAGAACATCTGGAGGCTCTATACCCATTTCCCCTTTTGTAAATACTTTAAATATTCCAGCCGTTACAGTCCCAACAGTAAATCCTGATAATAATCAGCATAGCCCAAATGAAAATTTAAGAGTTGGAAATTTAATTGAGTCTATTCGGACACATGTATCATTATTAGTACAACCATATAAAAAATAATCATGAAAGCCAAATTGAACTTATACAGAAAGTTTGTTGAAGAGGAATTGATACCTTTAGAACCCCTTCTTTTGAATCATCACTATGATGAATTGTACAATAAGCTTGAAGAAAAACGTAAAAAAGTGAAAAAACTAGGGTTATGGGCACCATATCTATCTAAAAAATATGGTGGACAAAATATGAGTTTTTTAGATTTTGTATCTATTGGTGAAGTACTAGGCCGTTCCTTTCTTGGGCATTATACTTTTAATTGCCAAGCTCCGGATATTGGTAATATTGAATTGCTAATAAATTTTGGAAATAAAAGACAGAAAAAGGAGTTTTTGGAACCACTTATTAAAGGCGAAATAAGAAGTTGTGTTGGCATGGTTGAGCCGGATCGCCCCGGATCTAATCCTGCGTGGCTTAAAACTCAAGCAGTGCTAGATAATGATGAATATGTGATTAATGGCAGAAAATGGTTTACTTCCTCAGCTGATGGTGCAACATTTTGTGTTTTAATGGTTGTAACTAACCCGCATGCTGAAAACAAATATCAAAGAGCAAGTATGATGATAGTTCCATTGAATACACCAGGCGTTGAATTAATACGAAATATTCCAATTATGGGCGAAAAGGGTTCAGGATTTTTTAGTCATGCTGAAATACAGTATACAAATGTTCGAGTTAAACGAGAAAATCTCATTCAAAATGAAGGAGATGGATTTCGCTTAGCTCAAGAGCGCCTTGGTCCAGGACGCATTCATCATTGTATGCGCTGGATCGGAATATGCGAAAGAGCTTTTGATTTAATGTGCCAAAGAGCTATTGATAGAAATATTACCCCAAAAGAAAATTTAGCTCAAATGCCATTAGTTAAAGCTTGGATCTCTGAATCAAGAGTAGAAATTGATGCAGCAAGACTTCTGGTAATGGAATGTGCTAAAAAAATCGATTCTCAGGGAGCTTCAAACTCAAGAGCAGAAATCTCTATGATCAAGTTTCATACTGCAAAGGTTTTGGAAAATGTTTTAGATAGAGCTATTCAAACTTATGGTGCGATGGGAATCACTGATGACACACCATTAGCAATGTGGTATAGGCATGAAAGAGGTGCAAGAATCTATGATGGCCCAGATGAAGTTCATAAATTGGCAGCAGCAAGACAAATTCTCAAAGCTTATGAGTCAAAAACCTGATACAATTCCAGTTCGACCTGAAGAAACTTTAAATCAAGAAAAACTATCGGGATATCTTAAAGGTAAATTAGAGGGCACAAACACTCCTTTGAATATTCGCCAATTCCCAGGTGGAAAAGCAAATCTCACATACCACTTAAGTTACAAAAATTATGAGTATGTATTACGAAGACCCCCATTAGGCCCAGTTGCTTTAGGTGCTCATGATATGAGTCGTGAGTATAGTGTTCTTTCTACCCTTCATCAGACTTTTACCTTGGCACCCAAGGCTTATTTATATGAAGAGGATCCATCTATTATCGGTGCTCCATTTTTTATTATGGAGCGGAAACATGGCTTAGTAATTAGAACTGAAATGCCAAATGAATTTTCAAATATCTCCAGCGCAGGTGAAAAGATAAGCTTAGCTCTAGTGGATGCATTAGTAGAGCTGCACAAGGTTAATTATTCAGAATTAGGGTTAGGCGAATTGGGGAAACCAGAAGGTTTTATTAGACGTCAAGTTGAGGGTTGGTACAAACGTTGGTATGATGCAAAACATCAAGATATTTCAGACGTTGAAACATTATATGATTGGCTTATATCTAATCTCCCTAAATCAGGTCAAACTTCTTTAGTACATAATGATTACAAACTTGATAATTGCATGTTTTCTTTCAATGACCCAAATCAATTAGTGGCAATTTTTGATTGGGACATGTGTACATTAGGTGATCCATTGTCTGACTTAGGATCGTTGCTATGTTATTGGATAGATTCTGGAGATCCTCCTTTATTTGCTAATTCATTAATCATGCCTAAAGATAAATCTTTTTTATCACGAAGGCAATTATTGCAACGATATGCAGAAAAAAGTGGAACTGACACTAAACAAATTACTTTTTACCATGTATTAGGACTATTTAGACTTATTGGTATTATAGCTCAAATATATATTAGATTTCTAAAAGGGCAGACGAAAGATAAAAGGTTTGCTAAATTTGGTGAAGCAATACCATTAATCGCTCGGTTTGCATTGGGTATCAGCAATAAATAATTATAATTTCTGATAGAAAAATAAAAAGTTTCCTAATTTAACATTTTTAAATGGTTAAGATATTTAGGAGACTTTTTTATAATACAAAGGTCAATAAACCAAAAATTGTAAGAACAAAATAATTTACTAGAACTGCTGCGCCAACGTAATCTTTTGCAATGCGCTGGCCAAAAACCAAAGCTATGAGGTCAATAGCAACTAGAATAAAACCTATTTTTATAAATTGACTATCATTGTGCATTAATGAGTTGAATGATCCAAATAGACATAAAACACCAGCTGCTATTTCCAATATTAGAATTGATAATAAAAGAGGCTTAACTAGCTTTGATAAGAATGTTTTGGAAAAATGCTCTATTAAGAACGATTGATTCCCCTTCCAATCAATAACCTTATCAAATCCTGACTGAATCATAACAATACTTAAAAATAAAGCAATGAGGATCTGACAAATTTGAACTATAGAATAATCAAACATTTATATAACTCCATTTTTTATTGTAATACAATTTTACCAATTCTCATCTATTACATTAGTACCTTTAAAATTGATTACAAATGATCCATAAATTGGATCGTAATAATGACCATTTTCTTTGTAGTCCTGATTCCATATTTTACGTCCATATGAATCTTGAATATAAACGAATGGAGACATTAATAGTCTTTCAAGATGCCATCTTCCTTCTATGCCAGAAGGAATATCTTCACCTTTACCGTAGATCATTAAACCACCTTCAGCATAAATCTCATGTTCTGGATCCATATCAAGATATTCATGACTAACATTCATAGCTTTATGCCCAATTTCATGAGCAATCGTTCTCCGCAATCTATCAGGACGACTAAGGTTAGTTATTGTAATAACACCCCTATAATCTTCAGGAATATTATTAAGATATGAGTATGTCGGAAAAGATAATCCACCAGTCCTAACAGTCTTTATCATCCAATTTCTTCCTTCAGATATATCTAAAAATGGGAAAAAGACATCTTGTAGAACTATCAAATAAATGGTGCGGTTATTTGCCTGAGAAGGTTCTATGAAACTTTGAAAAGCCAGCTCAGCTTCATCTGTTAACACCGATGGATGACGCTGCATATGTTGATACATATTTACATATTCAGTCCTAGGAATTCCGGGCGTCTTATTTGCCTGAATTGAAAGGAATTTTTTATCAATTTCACCAGTCTTAACCCAAAGTAAATTAAGTTGCACTGAAGTTGGTTTATATATCTCTTTAGCGGATTTAAAACCTGAAACTAATTGATCAAGAGTTACTTTTTTAAAGCTAGAATCAAGGTTTGAAGGGAAATAAATACCGATATCAATTGTAGGCTGACCGATTTCAAGATCGCTATTTATTTCTTCAATATTAACCGATTCAACCTTATTCCAATCTACAAGTTTTATTTTCCGCTGATCAGAGCATCCTATTAAGCAAAGTAACGATAGGACCTCTAAATGATAAAGAATGTTCTTCAATAAATCATTTCTTAATTGTAGGGTATTTTATTCCTAACTGCTCTAGATAAGTATCGTACTTACTGGGATCATAATAATATTTTTTCATTTCAGATCGATAAGTACCCATAATCTTCTCATTAAGTTCAATTGGCGGCTTATCAGTCTTCCTGATCATCGGTATATACTTTGTCTCTTTAGTTTGATTCTTAAAATATTTATTAGCATCCTTCATCAGACTTTTATCAGTAAATATGTCAATCAATGTCATAGCAACTGTTTTTGCGCCTGCGACAGCACCCTTATGCGCTATTGGAGTTGCCATTGAAATTCCATTTAACCAATTATGACCTGGTAAACCAGGTATATTCGATGGAAATCTTAAGGTTACAGTTGGTACCGCCCAACTTATGTCACCAATATCATCAGATCCGCCCCCCCAATTATTTGACATGGAAACCGGTCCTCTCAAATCTGCAAGTTTAGTAGGAAGTCCTTTTTGCTCCTTATTTCCTGCTTCCTTTTGGACAGCTTTAGCAAGGGTTTGATCGTTTTTGTCCCAGACAGGTAACCCAACGACTTTAATATTTTCATACATTGCCCTAGCGATAGGCTCATTGAAGTGTCTTGGCCATGCTGAACCAATAATTCGCGTTGATAACAATTTGGTATCAGACATCATAGCTGCGCCTTCTGCAATTTGATTGGAATAATCAAATAATTGCATAATATGCTCATAATCTAACTCTCTCAAGAAGTACCAAACCGATGCATTTCTTGGAACCACATTAGGCTGATCACCACCATCAGTAATAACATAATGTATCCGATTTGGAGGTCTAAGATGTTCCCTTCTAAAATTCCATCCTATATTCATCAATTCAACCGCATCAAGGGCACTTTTCCCTCTCCATGGCGAACCAGCGGAGTGTGCAGTTCTACCTTTAAAAGTATATTCCACTGATATTAATCCATTACCTCCCGCTTGGCCATGAGAAACTGCTAGATTACTACTCACATGAGTAAATATACATGCATCTACATCATCAAAATATCCATCTCTGGTAAAATATGCTTTAGACCCCAACTGCTCTTCAGCTACTCCAGGCCAAATTTTAAGAGTTCCTCTTAATTTATTGTCCTTCATGATCTGCTTCATCGCTATTGCAGCTGCGACAATAACTGCTTGCCCTGAATTATGCCCTTCACCATGACCTGGCGCACCTTCGACCATAGGCTTATGATACGCAACACCAGGCATTTGTGATGATTTAGGTATACCATCAATATCTGAACCTAATGCAATAACTGGTTTTCCCTTACCCCATTCTGCCATCCATGCAGTCGGAATTCCTGAGATACCTTTGGTCACTTTGAAACCATTTTCTTCTAAAATTCCAGTTAAATATTTAGATGTTTCAAATTCTTGAAAACCTAGTTCTCCAAAACTATAGATCATGTCAACCATTTCTTGAATAAGTTTTGCCTGTTCTTCAACTTTTTCAACAGCCATTTTCTTCATGCTTGATACATTTGAATTCCCAGCCATTAGCAACGGGATTGAAATTAGAAATACGATATATCTGCGATAAAATAAATTCATGATAATAAAGCCTCCTTCGCAAAATTAAACATTGAATGTTCTTAACTTAATATAAGAATATCAACAAAGTTAATCATGTACGAATCATAGTTACTTTATGAAACTTTATATAAATTTGTATTACTTATGGATTGGATAAAAGATAATTACCCTGAACTGATCAATAACCCAGTAATCCGGAGCATATTAATCATATTTGCTTCAATGATTATTGCAAAAATTACTGATTTAGTTTTTACAGGAATTATTAAGAGATTGACATCCAAAACTAGAACAGAATTTGACGATAAGATTGTTGTATTATTTCATAAACCTATTTTCTACTCTATTCTATTTATTGGATTTTCAATGGCTGTTAAAACAGCTAATCTTCCTGAATATATAGACTATGCACTTGTTGGATTATTCAAAACTATAACCATAATAATTTGGCTCTTCTTAGTCTCAAAAATTTTAATTATAGTTATAGAATGGGCATCAAGACAGACAGACAACAAACTTCTTCAACAAAAAACACTTCCATTATTTAATAATTTAGGGAAGATAGCTATAGGCTTATTTGGGGTCTATTTTATTTTTCTTAGCTGGAACATAAACATTAATGGAATATTAGCTTCAGCAGGTGTTTTAGGCGTTGTATTAGGTCTTGCAGCAAAAGATACTGTTGCAAATTTCTTTGCAGGAATATTTCTAATGGCAGATTCACCATTCAAGGAGGGTGATTATATCTTGCTGGAAACTGGGGAACGTGGATATGTAAAATCAATGGGATTGAGGTCTACGCGTTTTTTAACTCGAGATGATATTGAAATTACAATACCAAATTCTGTAATTGCTGGATCAAAAATTGTTAATGAAAGTGGTGGTCCAGAAGAAGATATTGAAAGAGTAAGAATAACATTGTTGGTTGCATATGGTACAGATATTGATGAAGTCAAAGATTTGCTCAAATCAATTGCTCTTGAGAATGAAAATATTCAAAAAGAACCTGAACCAAGAGTACGATTTAGGGAATTTGCTGAATCAGGTATAAAATTACAGCTACTTTTTTGGATTTATAAGCCTGAGATCAGGGGTCGAACGGTTGATAAAATTAACACTGAGATCTATAAATCATTTACAAGAAACAGTATATCAATACCTTACCCTACAATGAAGGTACTAATGCCTAAAAATTCAGACTAAGCTAAAACCTCTTTCATCTATTTATTATATATATCAAAAATATCGAGAGGTAATTTCCCAAAGTTTACGCTTCCAAGATTTGATGTAATAACAATAATAGTTTTTTTAATCTTATTCATAAATGCATATGTAGTACCACCAACAGACCCACCAGTATGCCCATAGAGAATATCGCCATTTCGTCCATCCCTGACTCTCCATCCAATACCGTAGCCTGTCTTCTTTCCATCTTTTGTAGCTTGACTTGTCATTAAAGCATTTAAACTATTTTCTGATAAATAGCTGTCAGTTAAATGATTATGTAAAAATTTCGCAACATCTTCAGTCGTAGAGATAAAACCACCTCCTGCCCACTTCCAACTATTATTCACTGCTTTTGCTACGTCATATCCTCCAGTAGAATTTTTCTGATAATAGGTTACTTTATTATCAATATCCAACCCCTGAACTTCAGCAAAAGTATTTGCCATTCCTAATTTAGAAAAAACATTATTATCAATAAATTGAGCGAATGGCTTTTTGGCTCCTCGTTCAATCGCTAAACTAATTAAGGTCCATGCATGAGTCGAATACAGATATTTTGTTCCAGGCTCATGCATCAAGGGGTCATTTTGAAAAACTTCTAATGCATCAAATACATTGTCATAATTTTTAGTAATATTCATCTCATCATCTTTATAATGCCTTATCCCCGATAAATGGCCAGTCATCAAGCGTAGATTAAAGTCCCACTTTTTTTTTGGAAATTCTGGTACATATGAAAAAATGCTTTTATCTAGATCTATTTCCTGTTTTTCAACAAGAATCATTAAAGCCGATGCTGTGAGTGTTTTAGAAAAGCTTCCAATCCGAAATTTGGTTTTTGATGGGATGATTAATGTTTTACTATCTACATCTGCATAGCCAAAGCCTTTAGAATAAACTATTTTCCCTTCTTTCATTACAGAGACACTTAAGCCAGGCAAGTTTTTTGAGTTAAAAAAATCATTTATGATCTGATCTGTTTCTCCACTATTCGAATCTTTATATTCAGAAGAACAGCCAAATAAAAATATAAATAATATATAGATAAACTTTATTCTCATTTAACGAAACCCTGAGATGTTTTTCCACATTGTATTAATACCTCCATCTTTGCCAGCCTCAGTCCATGCAAAAAATAACTGATCATCTACTTTTTCCATTTGAGGATAACCTGAAATTCTTCCAGGCTCTATTTCTGAAACAATTTTTGGGGCTGTGACTTCACCACGTTTTGATATAATTGATCCTAGTATATTTGTTGTCTCTTCAGCATTCTCTATCCAACTAACCATAACTTCAGAATCATTAATCCATATTAAGTCAACGCGACCAATAGGCTGAGAAAGATCTATTCTAATAGGAGATTCAAAAGTAACCCCCTCATCGAAAGAAAAAGCAACCTTAACCATTGGCTGAGAGTTAGCTGCAGTATACCAAACAATTGCGAGATCATTTACATTGCCAACTAATTTTGGACCATTTACAGGACATCCTGCAATTTTCCAATTATCATTATTTACAGGATATGGATCAAAGCATTCATTTTTTGTGCAGCGAACAATACTTATATCTCTTATCTCTGATTTATCTCTATCTCGATAGGCTAATATAACGGAATTAGTTGTTCTTGTTGCAGATGTAGGGCAACATTCACATACGCGTTCATCTATTTTGGCTTCAGCAAGTAACTGGCCATTAGAATCAAAAGAAGTTTGATAAAGACTCATAGCGCCATATCCATGTGAGCTATGATCTGACGACATATTTCTACCATCTAACCATATCATACTTAAACGGTTATCCAAATTTTTAAAAAATGATAAGAAGCCATGTTCGCCTTTTACACCATCATTGTGAGGCTTGTTGGGTTTTGACCATGTTTTTCCTCTATCTACTGAGGTGACAACCTTAACATCATAATCATATGGACCTGAACCAGATGTTTCTAGCCAATGCGCCGATAATGAATCTCCACCAAAATGATAAATTGATTGAAAGTCAGCCCAATTAACAAAATATGATCTTCCAGAAGTAATAGGCTTACTTTTTGACCATTCACCATCATAAAACTCAGACCAATTAATTGACCAATTAACTGAGTCGATTTTTTCATACCAGGACATAAGGAGACCACCATCATTATTAGAAGTGACTCTTGGATATCGACTACCTAATTGAAATTCAGGTAAATCTAAAGAAGATTTAGAACAGGAAAATAAAAAAAGAGTAATAAATAAGATTTTCTTCAAGTAAAGAAAAAAGTTTATTTAATTAGTAGTTGGGATTCTACAGCAAAGCTCTAGTTCATCATATGCATTCTTATCTGCTTTTTTACCATTTACATCATAACCTATGGACGTAATAGCATTTTCAATATCAGATAAATTAATTATAGAAGCTTTATAAATGACTTTTCCAGACTGAGCCTTTAAATCTACTTCTATATTTTTGATACCATTCAATTCAGCAACTGCCTCTTCAACTTTGATTGAACACATTAAACATTGCATCGTACCAAAAGTTAATTCAGCAGTTTTTTTGTCAGAGCTACAACTAATTAGAAAAATAAATGAAAAAAGAACTAATATATTATTGAATTTCATGGATTGAATTTAAAAATAAGGTAAAGATAAATACCTTACTTATTTTTTTCAATCGGTGGATCAACAATCTTATTGGCAGAAAAACAATTATAAAATATTGCCATCAACAACAGTATAAATAAAAAATATATAGGTATAAAAATAAAAAAAACTTCCTCAGAAATATATGTTGGATATTTGATTTGCCCAGGGAAAAATTTGTTAAGAATAAATATAGGTGGAACAAAAATAAATAGAGCTAATACGGGACCTACCCACCACTTTTCAACATTGTATTTATTGCAAGAAAGACACTTTCTAGAATAAGTAGGAACTTTTCTAAAACCTGATTTAAGAATTCCAGTTTTTTCTAATTTCCAATTGCGTGAGTCACAATGAGCACATTTACCATAAGTAAAGTCCCAAATTTCTTTCCAAGCTATCATTCTTCTTTTGAATGCCAATAGGCGATAACAATAAATAGTGATTGAAATGGCAATCTAAGCCAAGCAGTTGAAGAGGAAATATTCATTGCTGCCCCATTAGTTTGAGCCAAGTAAATATTAGCAGGAAATACTGCTGCTAATAATATAATTATTCCCCAAGAAGCAAAATGTCTGGTTTTTGTAAAAAACAGTAAAAAACCAAATAACACTTCAAAAAACCCACTGATATAAACTAGTTCTAATTTATATGATAAATAGGGTGGAACTATTTGAATAAACCATTCAGGGTCTGTAAAATGTTCTATTCCTACGTTTATGTAGAATATAGACATTATGCATATTGTAATAAATTTTATGTTTTTATAGCTCATTAAATGATTCACTTAGTTACTTCAAATGAAATTAAAAGTTTCATAATGAAGATGTTATAATAGATTTATATTCTTCATATATAATAATAGTATTTATACTTAATAAATAATTTCATGAAAAATAAATCAATTATAATCACAGGAGCAGCATCTGGAATGGGAGCGGCTTCAGCTCGTAAATTTTCAAAATCGGAAGCAAATGTAACCATAGTAGATATCAATGAAGATCTTGCGTTTCAAGTTGCAAATGAAATAAAAACTACAGATCCAATTATTGGTGATATAGGAGATTCATCATTTTGCAAAAAAGTAATTGAGTCTACAATTGAACGATATGGCAAAGTTGATGTTTTAGTTAATTGTGCTGGGACTATTCTAAGGGCTAATGCAGAAAATACGACTGATGATGATTGGCATCGAGTAATGTCGACAAATGTTAATGGCTTATTTTTTATGTCTCGCGCAGCTATAACACCAATGATAAAAAAAGGTAATGGTGTTATTATTAATTTTGGCTCAATATGGGGTTCAGTAGGTTCCGCTGGAGTGGTTGCTTACTGCGCTTCAAAAGGAGCTGTACACCAAATTACAAGAGCAATGGCACTAGATCATGCAAAAGATGGTATCCGTATTAATTCTGTATGTCCAGGCGAAGTAAATACTCCTATGCTTTCAACTGGCAGAAAATCTCCACCCACAAAAGAAGACCTTCAAAAACTTGCTGACGAAACAATTCCAGTAGCTCGCTTAGCTGAACCAGAAGAAATAGCAAATGTCGTATATTTTTTAGCATCGGAAGATGCAAGCTATATGACAGGATCAATGATAACTGTAGATGGTGGATTTACAACTCGTTAGATAAATGAATTATAGAATTCTTGGACGTTCAGGTGTAAAAGTTTCTTCTTTAGGTTTAGGTACGGATAATTTCGCAAATCCAACATCACCTGAGGAATCAATTGAAATTATTGACAAAGCAATTGATGCAGGAATTAATTTTATTGATACAGCCAACACTTATGCTGATGGCGAATCTGAACGGATTATTGGAAAAGCTTTCAAAGAAAATGGTAATAGAGATAAGGTTCTAATTGCAACAAAAGTACACTATCGTGTTGGGAAAGAACCAAATGATGAGGGTAATTCACGCCTACATATAATAAAAGCATGTGAAGATTCATTAAAGCGCTTAAAAACTGATTATATTGATCTATATCAATTACATAGACCATCCTTTGATATTCCTTTAGATGAAACTTTGGGTGCACTTTCAGATTTAGTCACGCAAGGAAAAGTGAGATATATTGGTAGTTCTACATCGCCTGCCTGGAAAATCATGGAATCATTACATATCAGTGAGCTACGAAAATATCCATATTTTATTTCAGAGCAATCACCTTATAATCTTCTAGATAGACGAATTGAAAATGAATTAATCCCATTTTGCAAACATAATAATTTAGGAATTATTGCTTGGTCTCCATTAGCAATGGGATTATTAGCAGGAAGATATACTAATGCAAAGAAAATGCCAAAAGACTCTCGAGGTAGTTTAAGAAAAGGGATTTATTCTGAACGAATTACAGAGTCTGGAATATCTATTGGAAAAAAGTTCGTCAAATTAGCGCAAAAAAATAATATTAAGCCAGTTCAGCTAGCTACTTTATGGGTAAAAGATCAACCTGGAGTTGCTTTTCCTTTAATTGGACCAAAAACATTAAAGCAGCTTAATGATTATATACCTGTGCTAGAGATGAAGCTAAATAAATCAATAATTAAAGAATGTGACCTTTTAGTTCCTCCAGGGAGCGCTAAAGCTAATTTTCATAATTCGGCTCCTTGGATGAAAATGAAATTAAATTGGTAATATTGCTTTTGTTATTTTTTAATAAAAAATAACATGTGCTGACGCGGTAAGCTATCATATGATTTATAAAATTCAAACCCTGAATTAATCATTTCTTTTTGAACCTGCTTTACGCTCATTTTATGTAGTGGCTTAATCATGAGTTTTGGATCTTCTTTCCTATATTCTACTAAGATAACCTTTCCATTATTTTTCATAGAACTATATATATCTTTCATTATCTCATAAGGGAATTCTAATTCATGGTAAACATCAACCATAATAAGATAATCAATTGATTCTTTTGAAAGGTTTGTTTCTTTTTCATCTCCTAAAATAAAAAGTACATTTTTTATTCCCGCCTCATTCATTTGACCTTTATTAATATTTATCATTTCCTTTTGAATATCTACCGCATATACTAAACTACATAATGGAGCTAATCTTTTAGTAAAAAATCCGCTCCCTGCACCAAAATCAGCAACTATATCGCTTTTACCAAGTTTCAAGGCCTTAATAACAAGATCTGGACGTTCTTCATATCCTCTAGATGATCGTTCTAGCCAACTTGCACCTCTATGACCCATAATTCCACTTATTTCTCTACCCATATATATTTTACCTATACCATCCCTACTTGGCTTAACATAAGTATAATTTTGCGAATAGATAGAACTAATTAGAAATATTATTAGATATAATCGTTTCATATAATAAAATTACAAAAAATTATTTCTAATTCTCTCCAAAGTTATCCTAACATTAAAAATTTTGAATTAACTTCAAGTGATTTGAATTTGGAGAAGTAATTGTTATATCGTCTTATAAAACTAATATCATTAGCTAGTGTCCATACATTTTATAGACGCATTTCATCACAGCATTTAGATCAAATCCCTAATAAGGGACCAATAATCTTCGTATGTAATCATCCTAATACAATGATAGATCCACTTTTAGTAGGGACTACTTGCAAAAGAAAATTATTCTTTTTTGCAAAAGCTACTTTATTCAATAATACTTTTACAAACTGGATTTTAAAAAATCTACAGCTGGTTCCAATTTATAGAAAACAAGATGAACCCTCTCAAACCAATAAAAATACTGATACTTTTGAGAAAGGATATCAAATACTAGAGCAAGATGGTGCATTTCTGATTTTCCCAGAAGGTATATCCACTGGTGATAGAAAATTAAGTAAAATCAAAACTGGTGCTGCAAGAATTGGTTTTGGAGCAATGGTTAGAAATGATTGGGGATTAAATATCAATTTAGTACCTGTTGGTCTATCCTATTCAAATGCCATAAAATTTAAAAGTAACGTTATAATACGATATGGAAAGCCGATTCAACTTAAATCATTTGAAGAAGGTTATAAACATGATGAGATAAACTGCGTAAACCAATTAACTAGTCAAATTCAAACTGCACTTTCAAAACTAACCACGAATGTAAATGATCTTGAGTCTGAAGAAATAGTTAGTGCACTTGAATTGATATATAAAAAAGAATTAATGATTGATTTAGGATTAGATATAAAGAATAAATCAGATGATTTTTCAGCAACTAAAGGTTTGGTTGCTGGTGTCGAATGGTACTTTAAAAATAGACCTGGTAAAGTAGAAGAATTCAAGGAAATGTTGAAAAAATATCAGGATAATCTAAATCTTTTAAAACTGAAAGATGAATTTCTTAATCCTTCTACTAAAAGCGTTAGCATTATCCAACGAGCAAAAATAATTACCTATATGGTTTTAGGCTTTCCAATATATCTATACGGTTTAATAAATAACATAATTCCATACAAACTTCCTAGATGGTTAGCAAAAAAATTTGCTGGTTCAAAATCTGAGATTGCAACAACAAAATTGGTTACAGGAATGGGGGTATTTATAATTTATTATTTTATAGAGATAATAATTTTTGCTCTCGTTACAAATAATGTTTTGTTTACGATCCTCTATTCTTTTTCACTAATCCCATCAGGAAATTTTGTTTTATCATATATTTACCAAATTCGCAAATACAGGCAGCATTTAAGGTTCCTGACCGTTTTTTACCAAAAAAGAAACATAGTATATCAAATTATTGAAGAAAGACAGAAGCTAATTAAATATATAAATGCAGCAAAAGATGATTACATCAAAATTGAAAAAATCAATTCTAAAAAATAAATCTAGGATTTACTTTATTTAATAGATTTTATAATTATTATTATTCTAATGAATTTAATTTTATTGTGATAGAATATTTTACTAGAGGACAATATTAATTTATAAATTGAATGAGAATTATATATAAATATTACTTAATATGAGGAAACACAAAAAATGAAGAGAGTCAAAAAAATTTTAGTTATAGGACTATTTCTTATTGGATTAGTCTATGGACAGCGAACAATTATTCACGCAGGATCTCTAATTGATGGAAAATCAAAAAGAGTTTTGAATAAACAATCAATTATAATTGAAAATGGAATTATAAAATCTGTAAAAAAAGGATATGTTAAAAATCAATCTGATGATATAGTTATTGATTTAAAAGATAATACAGTTATGCCAGGATGGATTGATATGCATGTGCATCTTGACGGGGAGTCAAGCCCTCAGTCCTATGGAGAAGATTTTTATATGAATCCTGAAGATAAAGCTTACAGGACAATTCCATGGGTAGAAAAAACACTGATGGCTGGATTTACTACAGTGAGAGACTTGGGTGGCGAAGTTATTCTTTCTACAAGAAATGCTATTAATAATGGATATATCAAAGGTCCTAGAATTTATGCAGCTGGAATTTCTTTAGGTACAACAGGTGGGCATGCAGATCGAACTAGCGGATTAAACCGTGAACTTAGGGGTGACCCTGGTCCTTATGAAGGAGTTGTCAATGGAGTTAAAGATGCGAGAAAGGCTGTAAGACAACGTTATAAGGATGGATCAGATTTAGTTAAAATTACTGCTACTGGAGGAGTCCTTAGCGTAGCAAAAAATGGTCTAAACCCTCAGTTCACTGAAGAAGAAATTCGTGAAATAGTTGAAACGGCAAAAGATTATGAAATGTATGTAGCTGCACATGCACATGGAATTGAAGGTATGCAGCGGGCAATCCGTGCAGGTGTAAGAACCATAGATCATGGAACACTTATGGATAAAAAGACAGCGCAACTAATGAAAAAATATGGAACATATTATGTTCCAACAATTAGTGCAGGAGAGTTTGTTTATGAAAAGGCACAAAAGCCAGGATATTTTCCTGAAATCATTCGACCTA
>Ga0066836_10000845_pt1 | contig 15534 bp, 8 predicted proteins | sample ETNtaG_18_FD_71568 | JGI IMG/M metagenome (GOLD analysis project Ga0066836, IMG submission 71568) | Marine microbial and viral communities from oxygen minimum zone, Eastern Pacific Ocean - ETNP201302SV91 | ecosystem: Environmental > Aquatic > Marine > Oceanic | place: Pacific Ocean: Eastern...
AAATCGCGACGCTGCTTATTGATAGCGAAGCAAATCTAAATGTAAAAGATGCTGATGGAAGCACTCCACTACACTGGGCAGCTTCCAGTCGTCCCGATGTAGCTAAAGCACTGATTATTGCTGGAGCAAATTTAAACATCAAAGATTCATCCGGTCTTACTCCACTTGATAATGCAAACAATGAGTCAAGAGCTTTATTATCGAAGAAGGGAGCCAAGCTGGGGAGTCAACTTGTCATGCTTGAATATGACTTGGTCAATCGTGAACTGATTATTGACGGAGTGGCAGGAGAGACCTACTCAATTGAGTACAGCACAGACTTGCGAAATTGGAAAAAAACGACCTCTCTCACAATGGACTCAGTAAGAACAGTTTACAGTGACAATTCTGCAAATAACTCAGCTATACAATTTTTTCGACTGAGATCTTCAAACTGAGTGAATCAAGCGCATTGAGTATGTTGTGAAAACACGAATCTCCACTTCTCTTAGAATACTTTAAATCGATCAGATTGAAGGTTGGAGCAGTGAAGCGGGTGTAGGTAAGCTAATCTGTTGCTGCCTGACCGGCGACCAAGGCACGATGTCGGGCAAACGGTTTGCGGAGGGACTTGGAGAGGTCGTCCTGCAGTGCCTGCACTTCTCGGTACACGGCGACGTTTTCGGCATTTGGCTCGGCGGTTTCACGCGTGTTCAATTTCACAAAGCGATCGGTGATTTCCTCGATGCTCACGTTGTCGCCCTGATTGTTGCGCAGACTCCACAACGCCTGCAGTGCAGCTCCGTAAGCCGCCCCCTCGCCCACCTTGAGCGTGACAACCTGAGCGTCGAAAATATCGGCCATGATCTGCCGCCAAAGTTTGGAGTTTGCCCCACCGCCAGTGGCACGAATCTGAGTGGGCTTGACGCCGAGTTTCTCGAGTCGGCGCAGGCCGTAGTTCATGCCCAGCGTGACACCCTCCATCGTCGCACGCGCAAAATGTTTCCCGGTAAACGTCCCGGCTCGGACACCGAAATAAACACCGGTTCCGTCCGGCACGTTGGGCGTGCGCTCGCCCTCGAGGTACGGGAGCAGCAGCAAGCCGTCGGAGCCAGCCGGAGCCTTGCGCGCGGCGGCCTCGTACTGGGCGTGCGTCCACTTGAAATCCTTCCGGATCAATTCGGTCGCCACGGTGACGTTCATTGTGCAGAGCAACGGCAGCCAGCGGTTGGTCGAGTCGCAGAACGCGGCGATCTCGCCCTTGGAATCGACCACCGGTTTGCCGGCGCAGGCGTAGATTGTGCCGCTCGTCCCGAAGCTGGCCGTGACCACTCCCGGGCGGGTGTTGCCGGTGCCGATCGCGCCCATCATGTTATCGCCGCCACCGGCGCTGACGAGCACGTCGGTGCTTAGGCCAAGCAGCTTGGCCGTGGCGGCGCGCAGCGTGCCGGCCGGTTGATCGCTGGAAATAAGTTTCGGCAGCTTGGCCTCCAGGCCGGCGTCTATCGCCTTGAGTGTTTTCCGGGACCACTTGCGGGTGCGGACGTTAAGCAGCGCGGTGCCGCTGGCGTCGCCGTACTCCATGACTGCGTTGCCGGTGAGCCAGAAATTCAAATAATCATGCGGCAACAAAACCGTGGCCAAGCGCCTGAAGTTTTTCGGCTCATGTTTCTTGAGCCAAAGGATTTTACCGGCAGTGAAGCCGGGGAGCACCGCGTTGCCGAGTTCCTTGACCGAGCCCTTGAGGCCGCCGAGCTTGGTCATAATCTCGTCGCACTCGGCGGCGGTGGAAGTGTCGCACCACAGCTTGGCCGGGCGGATGACGGCACCTTTTTTGTCGAGCGGCACGAAGCCGTGCTGCTGGCCGCTGACACCAATCGCGCGCACCTCGCCGGCGGTGGCCCTGGCCTGTTTCAGAGCGGCGCGGATGCCCGCTTGGGTGGCGTCGATCCAGTCGGCGGGGTGCTGCTCCTTCGCGCCGGCGGGGAGGCCGCCGATCAGGCGGTGAGCCTTCGCGCCTTCGCCGAGGACTTTGCCGTTGTTTGCGTCCACCACCAACGCCTTGGTGGATTGCGTGCCGCTATCGATGCCGATGACTAATTCCCTCATGCTGCTGCGATTAAACGCGGTGAAGGGAATACCATGCCGAGGCATTGGAGCCAATAAAGAAGGGTTGCAGACTTACTCCTGCTGGGCAGTTTCAATCTCGTCGTTGGTGGCGGCGAGTTCGAGGAAGAGTTTTTCGAGGTCGCGGTAGTAGGTTTCGCCGTCGAGGGTTTTTTTGAGCGATCGCAGCGTCTCAATCTTGGCCTCGGTAACGAGCCGCTTTTTGCGGAGCGGGGCTGGGATGTCTTTTTCCGCCGGGGGAATCACCGGGAAAACCAAGCGCGACAACTTGCCGTCGGCGCTGCTTTTGCCCTTGGCCTTCTTCTGCGTGCGCACGCCCCGGAACCAGTCAGCTGGTGTGCCCATGCCGTCACCGTTGTCGTCGAGCAGAGCATTTTCGGAAACCAAGCGATCGTTTTCGCGATAGAATTCACCGGCCCGACGCGAGGCGATGAGAAACGCCTCGAGCACCGACACCGCGCCGTCCTTGTCGAGGTCGGCCTCCGCGTGGCCAAGCGCGGCCGCCATGTAGCCGCCGAACCGGCAGAAGTTTTGCTCGTAACCGCTCTTGGTCGCGGTGGCGACGACGCGGTTCGGACCGGAAAGTGTCCGAATGAACGGCGCGCTGCAGGAGCTGGTATTGATGAACACAAGCGGCCCGCGATGCGGCTTGAGCCAACGCTTAAAATCCGCGTCTGAGACGTCATTGCCAACGAGGTTGAACTTGGCCGCCTTGCCGTCGAACGTGCCGTGACCAAAGAGCAGAATCCAAATTTCACCGTCCGGATTCTCGACCCATTTTTTCAGCGTCAACTCGACGGTCTTTCGCGCGCCGGTGTTTTCCGGCTGGTTGCTGATGAGCACCACCTCGGCGGCGTTGCCGTCGAACGCCTTGGCCAGGTCCGCCGCCCACTCGGTGAACATCCCGGTGTATTCCTCCTCGCCGCCGACACCCGTGATGACCATCACACGACGCTCATTGGCCTCGTTAAAAACAGCGACCTCCGCGCGCGACTTGGCCAAGGGCAACAGCAGCAGACTTAGCAAAATCAATCTCATGGCAGCCAGTGCCTCCTTCGCAGCCACCACTCGGTGACGAGCAACAGCAGCGCGGCGGCGAATATCCACGGCAAATGCCACAGCGGGGTTAAAAACGACTCCATCACGGGCGATTGTTTCGTCGGCAACTCTTTCGCCCATTTGGCCAGGTCGCTGACAGCAAGCACGCGGCCGCCGGTGCGCTTGGCCAAGTCCCGCATCAGCGCGACGTTGGGCTGCAGCGAGCGGAACTCGTCCGCCGCCGGGTTGCTGGCCCAGCCGGTCTCGACGTCTCCGATCACCTTGCCGTCCTCATCACGCACCTTGGCCCGCGCCACGTAGCCCCCCTCCTCGCGCGGGTTGTAAGTCGACCAGAACGCTCCGGTCTCGGTGCCGGCCGTCTCGACCGACAAGTCGATGGCCTTCGATTCGTCGCCGGCCGGCAGCACACTCAACTCGACGTTGGCGAAGCCAAGCGGCTTGAACTCCTCGTCCTTCGAATTGACGATTAGTTTCCGGCCCGCGCCGGAGTCGGCTTCGGTGGTGAGTTGCACGCGGTTGGGCACGTCGGCGACGAGCCAGCGGATCATCTGCCGCCATGCGCGGGGCAAATCTTCGCGCTTCCCGTCGCCGGCCATCTGCCAGCGCCACATGTCACCGATGAGCAGCGCCGACGACTTTCCGTGGCCGTAGCGCTGAACGACAAGCGCCGGGAGTTCGCCTCCATTCTCGTCGGTCATCGAGGCCATCACGCTGGCACCCGGCTTAATTCGATCGACCTGATTGAGGACTCGAAACTTTGGCATGTCCTCGAGGCGATCCTCTTCATCCGCAGCGGTCTTGCGAAGGCGTACCCATGGGCTGATCAACCCCTCGCGGGTGAGAGCAAACTCGAGATTGTCCACCGGCGAAACCTGGCCGCGGCGTTCCAAATAAACCGGCAGCAACTCGGCGATCGGGGTGTTTTCGTAGTTGCCCTGCGTGAACGATTCCTGGCCGCCGAGCATCATGAACCCGGCGCCGCGCTCTGAGACGTAGCGCCGAATCAACTCAAGCTGATGCGGCATGAAAAATGCCGACTCCAGATCATCAAGAATGATCGCGTGATAGCCGAACAACTCTGCGGCGCTCTTCGGGAAACCGTCCTTCAATTCGTCCTCGTCCCTGACGTTGAGTCGCTTTAGGATTGGCTTGTCGTAGCGTTCCCCTTCCTCGTCGCCCCCGAAACCCTTGAAAAGCGGGTTGCCGCTTTCCCCCTCGCGGCCAAGAAAAACGAATTTCGGTTCGCGCTTGGCGATGCGAATCAGACCCACGAGATCGACTTGCGGATCGTCTTCGAGTGCGCGCTTGAGAAACTTGTATTCCCAGTTGGGCCTGCCGCCGACGTAGAGAATTCGGTACGGCTCCCTACGCCTCTCGACCGCGACAATGCGGCGGTTGTTGGCCATCGTGGCCTCCTCTTCGGTAGCCTCGTCTTCCGGCTGTTCCGCTTGGCCAACCTCAACCGTATAAAATGAAACTCCAAGCGCATCTGGTTTGACTTCAAACTTGATATTCATCGCCTGACCAGCCGCAGTAAACTGAGTGTCGAGCAGCGCGCCATCTGGATCCAGCAGACGAACCTCGATTTGGTCGGCGGGAAAACCGGTCGCGGCAACAGTGCAGCGAATCGTCACCGGCGCATCCTCGAATGTCGATGACGTCACCTGCACCGAGGTGATCGAGATGTCCTTGATGTCTGATTTATTGCCCATGACGACCGGATAAACTGGCGGCAGTGGACCAAGGCCATCGTTGAGGCTCTCGAGGTCGGTGGCATTGCCGTCGCTGAATACCAGGATGCCAGCGAGCGAGCGGCCGCTGAAACGCTTGCCAAGGTTGCGGGTCGCGCCGATGAGCGAACTGGCGCGGCCCTTGAAATCGAGCGAGTCAAAATCGTCGGTCGTCCGCAGTCGCGTGTCGAACGTGTAACGCCGGATCTGGAAATTCTCGTCGAGCGCCTCCTGCCAGTCGCCCGGCTCCGGCTTGAGCGCCTTGGCCAATTCCTCCGCGCGCGAGGTCGTGCTACCGGCGTCGCGGATGGCCATGCCCTGGCTGTTGTCGGCCAGCACAGCGATGATGTTTGCCCCCGGCGTGGCCTTTTCCTTTACCAATTCCGGCTCGAGCAGGCAAAAGCAGAGCAGCGCGATGCCGAGCGTCTTGAGGGTGATGCCGGCGAGCTTGAGCCGCATCGGCAGGCGAGCGCGCCCGTAGCCCCACAAAGACACGAGGATCACCAGCGCCGCCACTCCCAGCGCCACTGGCAGCCACTCGGGACTCTTAAAAACGATGGAACCGTATTCAGACATTGACTAAACGCACTGCCCTCCTTTGATTCCTCTACGTTTAATTCCTGGTGTCATTCTTCTCTTTTCGACCGCCGAGGCGTTCGTAGTAGCGACGGACGAGTTCAGAGTACTGCGCCGGCACGGGCTCGTGATCGACCGGAATGAGCTCACGCTTGGGCTGGCGCAATGAAAGCTCCTCCTCAAGCCGCTTATTGATCTCGGTCATCGGGCGGAGGATCTGCATGTCCACCAAGTCCCACTTGGGCGGCTTGCCGTTTTCCTTGTTTTCGCGGCGGATGTCACGTGCACTCTGGCGCACCTCGGAAACCTGGTTGCGCAGCTCGGGAATCTCAATTACTTCCTCGACCTCGCGAAGACGGTCCTCCCAATCGCGGAAATCGAGCCCGGTCAATGGGCCGTCGAAATCAAGGCCGTCCAAGTTCCTGAACAGGTCCGAGCCGCCGCTGCTGCCACCGGTGTCGCGGTTGCCGTCCGGGCGCCGGTTGGGTTGGTCGTTCGGGCCACCCGGCTGGCCATCACGGCCTTGAGCTGTTTGCGGATTTTCCTGATCGCCTGGACGCTGGCCTTGTCCGGGTTGGCCTTGCTGTTCCTCACCTGCTTGGCCTCTGCCTTGGCGTTGTTGACTCTCTTCCTGCTCCTCGTTGGGTTGCCCCTGGCCTTGACCGGGTTGGCTTTGCTGTTCCTCACCTGCTTGGCCTCTGCCTTGGCGTTGTTGATTCTCTTCCTGCTCCTCGTTGGGTTGCCCCTGGCCCCTGCCACGCTGTTGGCCTTGGCCTTCGTTCTGGGCGAGTTCCATCTCACGCTCAACCTCCTCCCGCAACTCGTCGAGCCGGTCGGCGGCAAAACGCATGGCGTCCTCGTCGCTGCCAATGATCTTCTCGGCAGCATCCTCGACCGTGTCACGCAACTCAGAAATGTTCTCGCTCAACCCCCGCTGAATGTCGCCGGTTTCATTGGGCAGATTGTTGCGCATCAGCAACGACAACTGGTCGAGTGACTCCTCCATGTTATCCTGCCGGGCGCGACGGACACCATCTTCCAGCTCCTGCGATAGCAGCTTCTCCGACTCCTCGGCCTCGCGGGAAACCTGCTCCATTTGCTGCAGCAAGTTCTCAAGTTGCCCCTTCTGCGACTCGGCCATGTCGAGCGCCTCCTTAAGTTCGCCCTCATCGCTGAGAGAGCGGAAGGTCTTCTGCCTGTCCTCCTCGATGGCCTTGTTCAATTCACTTTGCGTGTTGTCGAGCTCGCGCGCTTCCTGTCGCATCTCGCGCATGGCATCGGCAAATTCATTGGCGGTCTGTTCCTTATAGTCCTCCTCGACCTCATCAAGGTTCCGGCTGGCACGCGAGCCGGAGTTGGCGGCTTGCGAAAGCTGTTGTTCCTCAAGGTTGCGGGCTGTTTGCTCCATCTGCTCGCGGGCCTCCTCGAGTTGCTGACGCGACTCGGCAAGCTCATCATCTTGGCTGCGATCCATCCGTTGCTGAACCTCGTCGAGGTCGTCGATGAGGTTGCGCTGCTCGTCCTGAAGCCGCTTGAGTTCGCGCTCGATACGCTCGCGCTCGGCCTCGTCCCCGGCGTCAAGCAAGGCAATCTGCAGTTCCTGCAGGCGCTGGTTCAGATCCGACTGCCGACGCGCAAGTTCCTTGAGGCGGTTGAGTGTCTGCAACTGCTCAGCTCGCTCGCCCTGCTGCTGGGCCTGTTGTCTTTGCCGCTCGGCCTTGCTCTCCAACTCGTAGTTGTTGCGACTGTCCTGCATCTCGAGCTGGTCAAGCTGGCGCTGGGCGCGGTTGCTGTTGCCGCGACCCTGCTGTTGCTGGCGTTGTTGCTGGGCCTGCTGGCGGGAAACGCGAAACTCATTCTCGCGCAGTCTCTGCAAATGCTGCAGGGCAGTCTGCTCGTCGATGATCGCCTCTGAGAGTGCCTCGGCGATGGACTCCCCCTCAGCGTCCCTGGCCTTGGCGAGGCTGTCGGCGGCAGCCTGCATTGCCTCGTTGGCCTGATATGCCTGGCCGCCTGACTCGGAGTCCTGCAACAGCGCCGACGCCTGCTCGAGCATGCCGAGTAACTCGCCCTGAGAATCGGCCACGACCTGTATATCCTCGGCCAGTTTCTCGTCGGTGGCCTTGCGGCGCTTGATATTCCACGTGGCGCTGATGATGTCCTTCTGCGAATCGAGCAGGTTGGCGATGGACTGTTGCTGCTCGCCCCCCTGTTCACCGCCTTCGCCCTGCTGTTGCTGCTCCCGCATGCCCTCGGTGGCGGATCGGTTTTGGCGGAAAATTTCCTCGAACGGCCGCACCGTGGCGAAGAATAAATCGCTGTATCCCCGGCGCAACTCGCCATCCCGGTCACGGTCGTCGGCCCACAGGAAATAACTCACCACCTGCCCCACCTCGACACCCAAATCCTCCATCCGAAGCACGTGGGCAACAGTGAGCTTGTTGGTGGACAAGCCGTCGGCGGCGAGGGAAACATACTGCGGCTCCTCGCCGGCCAACTGGTAGCCGATGCCGGCATCGGCCAGTCCAAAGTCGTCGCGCACCACGCCCTGCAGCCGCATCTCCTCGATGGCCGACACCTCGGTATCACCCGCGGGCGCCTCAAACTTCAGCGCCGGGGCGGCGTTCTCGAGCACGTTGAAAACATACAGGGACGGGAAACGGTTCGTGCGCTCGTCGGCATCCTCAAGGTGCAACTCGTAACGAAACTCGCCGGACTCGTTGAAGTCGCGCAGGAGCTGAAACTGCGAACTACCATCGGCCAGTTGCTGCAGCGGAATGTCTTCGCGCCCGCCGTCGCGGGCCTTGAGCACCGCCGACGTGAGCGGCTTGTTGAATTGAAAATCGAACGTCAAGCCGGTGCCCTCGACGGCGGTGAGGCGGCGTGTGTTGTTGATGACCTTATCGTCGCGACCGGTGAACTCAGGGTAGTCGAGCCTGGCCTTTGACGACTTGAGCGCAGGGTACTCGAACACCGACAGCCGGTACCGCTCACCCTGTTGCCCGTCGTAAACCACGCTGTACACGGCGTTCGACTGCACGTTGGACAGACGGTAGCTGTAAGTCGGGTCGTCGAGGCTTTGCGCCATCGTCATCCAGCGCGGGGCCTGCCCCTGTTCCTGCACGGTCAGCTTCACGTCGGACCGAAAGTCGCCGAACTTGGCCGAGACGATCAGGCTCGTGCCACGCTCAATCGCGGTGTCGCCCGGCTTCACCTCGACGCCACCCCTGGCCAGGGGCGCCGCCGATTCGTCGCTGGTTCCGGGCAATTGAAACGCCGCCAGCGCAAACACAACCAGCGCGACCGCGTGGAAAAGATGCGCCTGTGCCAGCCGGCCGTTGGCCTCAAATTCCCAGCCCTGCTCGTGGGCCGCGCTGAGCGCCTCGGTCAGCACGCGCTGCTGCAGGTAGTCGAGTTTGTCGGGATCATTTTTCGCGATCTGCTCCGAGGCGGTCTCGAGCAGCTTGTTGAGACCGGGATGATGCCGCTCGATCCTCCGGACGATCTCGCCCAGCGTCAGCCAATCCACCATCAGCACCTTCACTAAAACTAATGCCGCCAGCGCGGCGGCGCTTGTCCCGATGATCGGCCAAGCGAGGCGCACGTCGAGGCCGGCCGCCTGGCCAAGCGCGATGGCGCCGAGACAAGCCACGGCGCAGGCGGCCCAGCAAATGGCCAGACCGGAGTAAAGTTTCTGACGACGATGCTGCTGCCGATGGAGGATCAGGAATTCCTGGAGTGTTTTTGGCTCGTTCATGTCATTACAGGTTCTGCCGTCCGGCTGCCCTTCGCGGCCAGCACGGTTTCAAGGGTGACAAATAAAAGCACCGCCGCCAAGGCCCACTGCCAGTATTCGCGACGGTGAGTCTCCGTTTTTTTAGCCGCCTCGACGGCGAGCGGCGCGGCTGCCGGGGCGCTCATCGGCAGGTCGATTCTTTTAAATTGCTCCATCCCAATCGGCTCGGTGCGGCTCTCCGCCGCCGTAAGGTTCACCGCGAACGTCTCCGACCAGTCGCTGCCATTCGCGGTGTACAGGCCGGGAGCGGCTGGCGTGAAAACGGTGTCCACCGGAATAGCCGCCGCCCCGTCGCCTGGAGGCATGACAGTGACATCGCCACCGGCCTGGCCGTTGTTGAATCGCGTAACGTTGACCTCACGGCCAACCACAAACTGCCGCGACTGGGTTTTGCCCTCGAGCACCGGCTGGAGGATCGAGTAGAGCAACGGGATGAACTTGGTCGAGAGCGCCAGTTGGCTGTCGGCCGGTGTCCAGCCGGAGGCCATCACCAGCAACCGGCCGTCGCCGCGCCGCGCCGCGAGCCAAGCCGGTGCGCCGGAGTCAAACCGCGCGAGCACGTCGATGCCCTCGTCGGGCAGATTTTGTAGCTCGCGATGTTTCCAAAAATGCAGGTTTGTGAAGTCGCTGAATCGCGCGTCACGGAACACCGCCAAAACCGGTTCGTCCAGCTTAAGCGAATGAAGCAGCGCGTAGTCGCTCGACGCGATGTCGCGGATGACCACGCCCTCCGTACCAAGCCACTGTCCGAGGTTCGCAGCCTGGCTCGGCGACTGTACGACCATCAGCGCCGTGGAGCCTCCCTCGATCGCCTGGCCAAGCGCTTGAGCGAGCGGGTCGTCGACGGCATCGCCAATGACGAACAGGTCGGCCTCCGGCAATGGGTCGGTCGATTTGCCGCTGACGGCCTCGACCTGAAAACCGAGAGTGCTCGATTTTTGGAAAGCGCTTTTGAGATAAAACAGCGAACCCTCGGCGTCATTCGGTTTGTCCTCGCCAATATAAACGATGCGCACTGTCTGCTGCCGGCTTTGCGCGAAATGAAACTGGTTGTCGAACTCCGCCGCGTCGCCCCGGATGGCCAGGCGCTCGACGGTCTTCCCCTCCCATTCGCCCGGCAACTCGACCACCCGGCTGAGGCCCGGCGGGACGTGCACTATTTGGCTGAGAGTCTCGCCGGCAGTCGTGTGCGCCAAGAACTCCAGCTCATCGCTCATGCCGTTGGCTGAATTGCTGATGCGGAACGACGGCGCAGCCCCGGCGGTGGCCCACGGCATGCGGGAGGCGACCTGCTCGATACCGGCGTTGCCCTGGTCGTCCTCGCCGATCTGCTCGAGCGTCACCCTGATGCCGGTGGGCCATTCATAGCCCTGCACAGCGTCGAGACGGCTGCCCTTCTGCAAATCACTGATGACGATAATCTCACGCCTGGCCAAGGGCTGTTCGTCCGCTTCCGGCTCGGCCTCCTGTATCGCCTCGACGACGAAAACAAGCGCTTGGCCAAGGTTGCTCCCGCCGAAGCCCGGCTTGGGCAAGCGCTCGAGTTGGGTGTTCACCTCCGCCTTGGAGGCGCTACCGAGCCACGACTTGATCTCGGCCAACGACGCCGTCGAGTCATCGTAGGCGATCAGCGTGAAGCGGTCGCCGGGGCCGAGTTGGCCAAGCGCGGTTTGCACCTTGGCCTTGGCCTGCTGCCACAGATCGCCGCGCTGCATGCTGGCGCTGCGGTCGAGCAGCACGGTGACCCATTGCCGGTCGCGCCGCGCCGCATCGGCGGGATCGTCCACCGTGGTGAACGGCCGCGCAAAAGCGAAGACCAGCAGCAACAACGCAAGGCAGCGCAGCAGCAGCAGCAGCAGGTGCGTCGGCCGCCGCTTGCGATCCACCGGCGGTTTGGTTTTGCCTAGAAACATCAGGCTGCCGAATTCCTGTTTGTTTTTCGGTCGATCGTGCAGCAGGTGCAGGATGATCGGGATGGCGAGGCCAAGCGCCCCCAGTAAATAAAGTGGCGTCAGGAAACTCATGCCGCACTCCTCCCGTGCGAGCGGCGCTGTCGAACGGCGCCGCGCGCGGCGCGTTCCTCGAGGAAGCGCTGCAACACCCGCTCGAGTGGCTCGGCGGTGGTCACGCGGAAACCGAGGATGCCCTGCGCGCTAAATATCGTGTCGAGCGCGGCGTTGTGCGCGTTGTATTTTTGCTGATACGACTCCCGGGCCAATCCCGGGTCGAGGATGAGGTTTTGGCCGCTCTCCATATCCTCGAAGATCGCAGCGTCCTCGAAATTGAAATCGACCTCGCGCGGGTGCAGCACCTGCACAGCGCGGACATCGTGCCCGGCGGCGGTGAACAGGCTCAGGCAGCGTTCCAACTCGTCGAGCGGCGAGAGGAAATCGGACACGAGCACGATCATGCCGCGCTTGCCGACGAGCGAGGCGAGTTTCTCCAGCGCCTGGCAGAGATCCGTGGCGTTGCCGGCCGGCTGAGTCTCGAGCCGGCCAAGGATCGTTTTCAACTGGTCCCGCCGGTAGCGCGGCGGGATGAACTCGCGCACGTCGCGGTCGAATGTCGCCAAGCCAACGGCGTCGCGCTGCTGCGTGAGAAACCACGCTAGCGACGCCGCGAATGTGCGGGCGTAATCGCTTTTCTTGACGCCGGCATCGTCGCCGCCGAACTCCATCGACTTGGAAAAATCAACCATGAACATGCAGCGCAAGTTGGTTTCGTCCTCAAATTTTTTGATGAACTCGCGGTCGGTCCGCGCCATCACTTTCCAGTCGAGAAACCGAACATCGTCGCCGGGCGAATATTCGCGGTACTCGGTGAACTCGGTGGAAAAACCGGTGCGCGGACTGCGGTGCAACCCGCTCATGAACCCCTCGACCACGGCACGCGCGCGGAGCGAAAGGCTCCTGATTTCCATCAGGGCTTTCGGATCCAGAAAGCGGTGCGTTGTGGTGGGACGACTCACGGCACGGGTACGGTCTCGATGAGTTTTTCGACGATTTTGTCGGCATCGACCCCTTCGGCCTCGGCCTTGAAATTAGGCAGGATGCGATGGCGTAGCACCGGCACGGCGAGCGCCTTGACATCGTCCGGCGTGACGTGGGAGCGGCCCTGCAACAGCGCGCGCGCCTTGCCGCCGAGGATCAGCGCCTGCCCGGCTCGAAGGCCTGCGCCCCAGTTGACCCACTCGTTGACAAAGTCGGGTGCCCCCTTCTGGCCGGGACGCGAACTGGCGGCCAGGCGCACAGCGTAACGCACGACCGAGTCGGCCACCGGCACCTTGCGCACGACGCCCTGGATGCGTAGCACCTCCTCGGCGCTGAACACGGGGTTCAGCTGCACGTCGTCGCGCCGGGTGGTCTCGCTAACGACGCGCACCTCGTCCTCCTCCGGCAGGTAGCCGATGAACACGTTGAGCATGAAGCGGTCGAGCTGCGCCTCCGGCAGCGGGTAGGTGCCCTCCATCTCGATCGGGTTTTGCGTGGAGAGCACGAAAAACGGCTTGGGCAACTCACGGCTTGTGCCGCCGACGGTCACCTGTTTTTCCTGCATCGCCTCGAGCAGCGCAGCCTGCGTCTTGGGCGGTGTGCGGTTGATCTCGTCGGCCAGCAGGACGTTGGTGAACACCGGGCCTTTCACGAAGCGCAGCTCCCGCCCGTGCTCGCCGTCGGTGAGAATCTCGGTGCCGGTGATGTCCGCTGGCATAAGGTCGGGCGTGAACTGGATGCGATGAAACTCGAGGTCGAAAATCCCGGCGATGGCGCGCACCATCAGCGTCTTGGCCAGGCCAGGCACGCCAGTGATGAGGCAGTTGCCACCGGCGAAGAGCGTGACGAGAATCTCCTCGACCGCCGCCTTCTGCCCGATGATGACCCGGCCAAGTTCCTGTTCTATTTTCTCGCGGCTGGCAGCTATCTGCTCGACCGCCAGCCGATCCTGCTCGTGTGTGGTTTCTGTGTTTTCCATGTTTAGTGAGTCATTGAATAAAAAATAATGTTGATGCCCATCGGGTACGCCTTTGGCTCGGAGAATTCCTTGAAATACCACTCGTTGCGGCTCTCCTCCTCCCAGCCGTCGCCGAGGTCGGTGTTGTGGCAGAAGATCGCCACCAACCGGCCGGCGTCGTCGTACACCCCTCGATAGTGCGGTGTCTCCGCGTCATTGCGTTCCCATGTGACGCCATAAGGCGCGCCTTGGATGGCGGTGCGAGGGTTGGGCACCTGCGGCTTTTCCTTGAGCGGAAACACGCCCTGGAACACCTCGTGCTCAAGCGGCAGCTCCACAATCTCCCGCGCCGGGAACACCCGCCGAAACTCGCGCTCGAAATTCCGCCACTCGGCCTCGCCCCAGAAATCGTCCACCATCAGGAAGCCGCCGGTGAGCAGGTACTTTCGCAGCGCCTTGACCTCGTTGTCGCTGAAGGTCAGTTCGCCCGGCTCGATGAGATAAATGAACGGGTATTGAAACAGCTTGGCCTCGGTGAGGGTGAGCACCGTGCCGTCGGGATCGACCTTGAGTGCGGTGAGCTGCTGAAGTCGAAACGACAAGTTGAGGTCGCTCTCGGGATAATCAATCGACCACTTGCCGCGGCCGCGCCAGCCGCCGCCCCACGAGTCGTACTGGATACGGGCAAAGGTGAATGTGTCGTGCGGCATTTCCTCGTCGCGGTCCCAGTTTTCCACGCCACCGCGTTTGTCGCGCTCGCCGCGATGCCAATCGCGCTGACTCCATACGGCAAACGTAACCATGGTCAGCGCAGCGAGCACCAGGCCAAGGCCAAACCGGCGGGTAGGTTTCCGGAAGGAGTTCATTGCGCCTTGGCCTCTCCGGCGGGTGGCCCTGGCTTGGCCAAGCGGTTGAGCAGTTTCTGTGCGGCACGGAACCTTGGCGCGTCCTCGAGCGCCTGCAGCACGTGGCGCTTGGCCTCGAGCGGCGACGGGCCGGCCAGCGCGGTGGCCAGCCGGAAATGCAGATCCACCGGGTCTGCCGGATCAAGCAGCAGCAGTCGCTTGAGCGGCCGGATGGTCGCCGCTGTATTGCCGGTTTGCTGGGCGGTGAGGGCCATGAAACGGTGGCCAATGGGTGAGAGCGGGTTGGCCGAGAAGAATCGCTTGGCCAGTCGATCGACCGCTTCCCAATTTTCGCGCTCGGCGTGAATCTCCATCAACCGCCCGTAAAGTTTTGTCGCCGCATCCTCGATAACGGCCCATTGCTCGAGCACCGTGAGCTCATCCTCCGCCTGACCAAGTTCGCGGTGCGCCCGGGCGAGCATACCGTACGGTGAGCCACTTCCGCGCTGTCTCGGGTGCAGCTTGATCGACCGCTCGAGTAGCGGGATTGCCTCGAGGAATTTCTCCTCAGAGACAAGGTTTGCGCAGGTAGTGTTGAGTGCCCAGATGTTGCTCGGGTTGGCCTCGAGCCAATCGACGATGGCGTTCTTGTCGAGCGGATTAACCTCGAGCGGGCTCGGCTTGGCCAGGTCCGCCTCGGCGGCGAACGTCTTGGCCAAGCCGGTGGCGAACTCGGCGAAGCCGGCCTCGAGCTTGGCCAACGGGGCGGCGTGCTGCTCGATGGCGATGTTGATGAACACACCCTGGCCAAGGTCACGCAGGATGTTGCTGATGCACGCCTCGCCAAAATGGTTCACGAGATACTCGACCACGAGCGACGATTGGTAATAGGCGAACTGTATGTGCTCCGGACTCTTGGGCACGATGAACGCCATGCTGAGCCGCTCGATCGGCGTCATCTCTCCGCCGAGGATGAATTCGCGGTACTCGGGTGTCATTTGCTCGCCCCACGAACTGTGCCGCAATCGCTCCTCGTAAACGGAGATGCCCTCACTGAACCAGCGCGGCATCTTGTTGAGCGTCTTTTGCAGCGTGATGACGTGGCAGTACTCGTGCCAGAGCAGCGACTGCCAATTCTGCTGAAAGCCGATAAGCGACTTGGGGCTGTTGGCCGTGATCAGCTTGCCGAAGCAAACGCCCATGTAGCCGTCGCCACCCGGAATGCCAAACGTCCGCACGGCAAAGTCCTTTTTCTCGGGGAAAATCTCGACGATCACCGGACCTTCAATTTGCGTGTCGTATTTTGCCGAAAACAACTCCCGGGCCTCGGTGAGCAGATCGATCGCCTCGTCGCCGTACAGCGCGGCCTCGTCGCTAGTCATCCGCAGCAGGAAGCCGTTGCGGTCAATCGTCGTGTATTTTTTTAGCGAGTCATGCAGCGTGAGCAAGTTGTACGTCGTCACGTCGTAGCCGT
>Ga0066836_10000846_pt1 | contig 15530 bp, 14 predicted proteins | sample ETNtaG_18_FD_71568 | JGI IMG/M metagenome (GOLD analysis project Ga0066836, IMG submission 71568) | Marine microbial and viral communities from oxygen minimum zone, Eastern Pacific Ocean - ETNP201302SV91 | ecosystem: Environmental > Aquatic > Marine > Oceanic | place: Pacific Ocean: Eastern...
TCAATTGAATTTTTGTTTATTTTTAATTCATTTAATTCATTTAAAATTTTCGGTTCAATAGAAGCATATTTTTTAGACGCTTTACTTATGTATTGTTTTGCAACTTCTACATTACTCTTATCATAGGTAGGCAGTAGATAAAGCTTTGCATAAAGAAAATCAATGCCCGGGTTTAGACTATCTTTTTCGAATGCTTTTAAAATTGTCTCTTCAAACTTTTCTATATCTCCTTTATCTAAAAACTTTATAGCTTTTTTAATGTTTTGTGAAATACATATTTTGCTAGAAAACATGAAACATATAATTGTAAAAAATAAAATTTTTAATATTTTCATATTAATACTTCTTTTTCAATTGATAATTTTTCCTCTAAATTACTATTTTTAATTCTTAAAGTTAATATTTAAAGGTGTTCGCTAGAAAATTAATTAAACCCTTTTTTTTAATTGTCTTAGTTTTTTTCGTTCTGTTTTTGTTAATTTTTGAACGTTTAGATACTACTCCATATAAAGAGTCTAAATTCTATAAAAAAACAATGCTCACATTAGATTCATTGGGGGATATAAACCTTAAATTAGATGGGGATTCATTAAAAATTGGTTGGGCAAAAAGTTCATTAATACCTTCTTTCAAAACACCTTTAGCGGGTTATGGAGAAAGAAATGGAAAAATTAATATCGGCGTAGAAGATTCTATTTGGGTTCGTACTATAGTTTTGGACAATGGGATAAATCGAGCTGCTTATGTGTCTTTAGATTTATTAATTCCTCCTCCTAATTTAAATTTATATGATATTCTTAAAGGAACTGATTTAAAGAAATCAGAAATATTTTTAACTGCATCTCATTCTCACTCAAGCATTGGAGGGTATCTTCCAAGCATTGTAGGAGAAATGTTTGCAGGGGAATACGAAGAAAAAATTTTGCAATTTATTTCTAGTGCCATAAGAGAATCATTGTTAGAGGCTCTTAAAAATATGGAAACAACAAAAGTTGGATATTCTAGAATTAATGCTCATGAATTTATAACCAATAGACTGGTTGGTGATTCTTTAGGCACTACGGATAATTGGATTAGGTTAGTGAAATTTGAAAGAAATAGCGGAAAAAACATAATTATGTTTTCTTATTCTGCTCACGCTACTTGTTTTACTTCTAAACAACTTAAAATTTCTTCAGACTATCCTGGGAAATGTATTTTTCATCTTGAGCGATTTCCTAAAGTAGATTTTGCTTTGTATGGAGCAGGTGCTGTAGGTAGTATGGCTCCAAAATATAAATTTTTGGAAGGAAAAGATAAAGCCCAAGCTATTTCAAATGCCATTTCAAATAAAATAATAAACGTTATTGATTCTATTCCTACTTTTTTTGAAAATAGATTATTTACAAATAAAATTTACATAAAGATGAGAGAGCCATCATTTAGGTTTAATGATTTTCTTATTTTTAAACCTTGGGTTTTTAATTATTTAGTTGGTTTAGATAATTCATCTAAATATTTTTCTTTTCTTAAATTAGGTGATATATTAATTGTTGGTACTCCATCAGATTTTTCTGGTGAATTGGTTAAACCATTAGAAGAATTTGCGTTGTCAAAAAACGTGAATTTAATAATTAACAGTTTTAATGGAGGATATGTTGGTTACATAACAAAAGATACTTGGTATAATAAAAAAAACATTAATACTTATGAAACTTATACTATGAATTGGTATGGTCCTCATAATGGCAGTTATTTTTCAGATATTATTAAGAAAATTATTCATATAAATGAAAATTAAAAAAATCAACTTTTTTATTTTTTTTATTCTTATTTATTCATTTGAATCAATGTGTTTTTCAACTAATGATTCTTTAGAATATAAGATAGGTCAAATGTTAATGTTTGGAATTGGAGATGTTAATACAGTTGAAGATTCAGATTCATTATTACTAGAATTGTCAAAAAACCATTTAGGTGGCATAATATTATTTGAGAAAAACATCAATCCAAATGATTCTTATAATAATTTAAAAAAGCTAATAGATAAGATTAAATTAGTTTCTAATAATTCTTTATTTATTGCAATAGATGAGGAAGGGGGAAGGGTAAATAGATTGAAGGAAAAATATGGATTCCATAGTACTAGATCTGCTAAATCACTTGGTGATGAAAACAATTTAGATTCAACATATTTTTATTCAAAACAAACCAGTGATTTATTAAAAAAACTAGGAATAAACGTTAATTATGCTCCTTCAGTTGATCTTTCAATTAATTTAGAAAACCCAGTAATTTACAAACTTGAAAGAAGTTTTGGGAGAAAACCAAGTCTAGTGGTGTCCCATGCAAAATCATTTATAGATTCTCATAGAGAAGATAAAATAATTACTGTTTTAAAACATTTTCCAGGACATGGAAGTTCAAAAAATGATTCACATTTAGGACTAACAGATGTTTCTGATACATGGATGATAGAGGAATTATATCCTTATAAATATATGATTGATTCAGGTTTTGTAGATGCTATTATGAGTGCCCACGTTGTAAATAAAAGGTTGGATGATAAAATGTTGCCAGGCACTTTATCAAAAAAAATTATAAATGACTTGTTAAGAAATTTTTTGGAATTTAATGGGGTGATTTTTTCAGATGACATGCAAATGCAAGCAATTACAAATCATTACGGTTTAGAGGCGGCAGTTGAAAAATCAATAAATTCAGGGATTGATGTTCTTTTATTTTGCAATAATCAATTAAAAGAAAATCAAGTTTCAACAGATAAAATTATATCTATTATTAAGAATAAAATTCAAACTGGTGAAATAACATATTCTAGAATTGAAGAGTCATTTAATAGAATTAAAAAATTAAAACAAAGTTTTGGAATAACTAATTAGGGTTATAAATTTTAACCCCTTCTTTAAAAATCTTATTTTTGTCTAAGGTCATTTTTTTTGTTTTCTTTTCAACATACATTTTCATTTGATCTGTATAGTGAAGACTTTTAGGCTCATTTGAGCTTCCGTAAGGTAACACTGTTTCTATTTCTATATCATCTTTAGAATATTGTACTAACATTATATAAGATTCTCCAGAAACAACCTTTAGCTTTCCATTTTTATTCTTTCTTACATGAGATGGTGCAATCATATCTATCAATCCTGAAACTGGAAGGTTTATTTCTCCTCTAATATGTCTCTGAAGATCCCCCAATAGAACATCTATTTTTCCAAAGTGTTTTAACAAATATTTTTTTGAATTTTTTAGTGCATTTAAGTGATATTTTTTTGGTATTGTATCTTCAATATTATGATTATTTTCAGCTAATTCCTTTAATATAAAATTATAATAAGTACTCCATTGAGCTGCTCCTAAATTATTATAGCTGCCTTTTTTATCCCATTTTTTTATTAAATCTAAAAGATCAGAGTATTCTAAAAAATTATCATTATTAAGATTAAATACAGATTTAATATTTCCAATTAAAATTATTGAATCAGGATATTGTTGATCGTATTTTATTTTTTTAAATTCAGAATAATTTATTTTTTCATAATTATTAATTAATTCCATAAACCTTAGACTTCTATTATTTTCTTTCTCTTTGTACTTAAAAGTAGAAGGAAAGTCTAATTCATTTAAATTAAACTCTTTGCTGGTTGAGTTAAAAGGAGAATTATTAGTATTAAATAAATATCCACTGGGTGGGTTTAGTAGTTTTGGCAAATCTTCATATGGATGATATTTATTAAGAATCAATGAAGAATTATTGCCTAGCACCAATTTTTCCCAATCGATTTCTGGATTTCTTACCGATAATCTAGCATTACTCATGAAAAATATATTATCTCTATTGTCAGCATAAACGATGTTAAATCTTGGAATGCCCAATAATTTAAGAGCAGACTCAAATTCTTGAAAATTTGATGACTTATTCATTTTTAACCACTGTTCAATTGCACTAATATTATTTAATGATTGAGAAAAAAAAGAAAAGTATCCTTTTTTATTTTTAATTACAGGACCAAAATCTGACCACAATATTTTTCGTTTAATATTTATTTTAATACCTAAAAATACTTTTACTTTAATTTTTACTTCTTTAATTTCAAATTTTTTCCAAGTCTCATCTATTTTATATTCATTTTCATTTTTTGGGTTAATTATTAATTGATATATATCATTCATGTCTGGGTAATTATATGTATGGGTCCATCCTAAATTTTTGTTTGTTCCTATCACAGGAAGAGGAAGGCCGGGAAATAATCCTCCTAACATATTCCAACCTTCTTCACTATTTACATGAGCTTCATACCATGAAAATGGACCTTCTAGAGGTTGGTGAGTATTGATATTCAAAAAAGTTTTCCCATTTTTAGTTTTATTACTATTAAAAGCAAAGCCATTAGATCCAATTGATTTGCCAATGTTATCAACTCCAGACATCTCGTTAATGGGAGTTATATTATTTGAAAGTAATTTTCCAATTACATCACCTGTATCTGAAAACAAATGGAGCATTAAATTTAATCCGGTTAAATAATCATATATTGTTAATGGAAAAATTTTTTTTACTAATATTTTCTCAGGGTATTTTTTGGCATAAGCATTTAATCCTTCTAGATAACCATAAATAATGTTAAGACCTTCTGGAGAAAGGTTTTTTAATTCCTTTTTAGCAACTTCTCTAGATCTTAATAATTCAACAGCAAAATCTAAGATAGCACCATTAGGTCCCTCAAGCCTTCCTAGCATACCTTTAGATGGTAAAAATGTTTTTTGAATAGTTTCAAAATCATCTTCTGAGTGTGCCCATGCTAACCCATATGCAGCTTCTTTATCAGTTAAACCATAAATATGAGGAACTCCCCATTTATCCCTAACTATAGTTATATTAGATGTATTTATTTGTCCATATACATCAATTGATAGAAATATGAATATTAAAAAAATAAATTTATATAGGTACATTTACGTGTCTCTCAGCATGGTATGAGGATCTAACGAGTGGTCCAGATTCAACATATTTTAATCCTCTTTTTAAACCTTCTTCTTTGTACATTTCAAAAGTTTCTGGACTTATAAAATCATCAACTTCTAGATGCATTTTAGTTGGTTGAAGGTATTGTCCAATTGTCAAAATATGTAGTCCATGTTCAACCATATCATCTATTGTTTTAAAAACTTCTTCTTTTTTTTCTCCCAAACCAACCATAATACCTGATTTAGTTCTTTTGCCAAATTCTTTAGTTATTTTTATTTGCTCTAGGCTTCTTTCATAATTAGCCTGTGGTCTAACTTTCCTGTAAAGTCGTTCAACAGTTTCTATATTATGTGATACTACTTCTTGACCAGCTTCAATCATTTTGTAAAGAGCTTCCCAATTTGCTCTTACATCAGGGATTAAAGTCTCAATTGTTATTTTTGGTGATAATTTTTTAGTAAGGTGTACTGTTTGATGCCATATTTCTGCGCCTCTATCTTTCAGTTCATCTCTATTAACTGAGGTAATTACTGCATGTTTAACTCCCATTTTTTTTATTGCTTTAGCAACCCTTAAAGGTTCCATTTTATCATATTCAGGTGGTCTTCCAGTTGCAACTGCACAAAAAGTACAGCTTCTTGTGCAAACATTTCCCAATATCATAAATGTAGCAGTTCCTGCTCCCCAGCATTCACCCATATTAGGACAGTTTCCACTTTCGCAGATGGTATGAAGCTTATATTTATCAACTGTTTCTCTAACCTTTCTATATTCACTACCTACTGGAAGCTTTACTCGTAACCAATTTGGTTTTGATATTTTAGTTTTCAATATCTTTTTTTTTCTTTTGCAATTTACCTTATATCTTTTTTTTTATTTCCACTTTCTACCATAAAATAGTGTTATGAAAGCAGATGTAAATATGGATTTGTTTTTTACCGTAGGCATAATAATCATTTTTTTTGTAAACGCTTCTGCTAAAAAACCAACTTCAAGTGCTATTGATCCTTTTTTCATACTTCCAAACTCAAAGTTAACAGCAGACTTAAGGTTAACTCCTGGACGTATCTTTACTTCATTTATGCCCTCTAAAAACCCTGCGCTACCTATTACATTGTTAAAATTGTGAATATTTGAATCAAAAGCTTCAATAACAACTGCATTATTTCTATTGTATCTTATGTAATAAGGAACAAGGAATCCTAGGCCAGGACCTCCACTAAAGTGAGCATTAATTTGTATTCCATTTTCATCTTTTTTATTAAAAATGGATTTTTCAATACCATATTGCATTCTAAATGAATACATGCTATTTTGTTTTGCCCAAATAAAATTATCTCCTCCAAATGGTGAAGTATATTTATATTCTTTTGGGTGTTTAACATTAACGATCTCAAAGCCATAAACTCTATACGTATTATCTTTAATCTTATTTGCAAATTTGAGGTTTATACCTCCTATTAATCCCCCATTTGTATTTTTATTTATTCCCCATAAAATTTCATTTTGGTATTCAAAATAATCACTTTCTTGAGCATTCGATTTAAAATAGAAGAAATATGTGATTATTATCACTAATGAAGGTTTAAAAAATGTTTTTACAATTATGTTATACATGAGATTTTAATATATTATACAATAAAAATATTTATTTGTTTCATTAGATTTATGTTATTAAACATAATTTATGTTATGATAAATAAAAATTTATTTAAATTTTTATTTAAAGTTAGATTTATTTTTTTCATGAAATTATTTATATACATAGAATTTTTAACTAATGAATCACTCGATAGAAAATAGATATATAGGAGAATTAAGAACATCATCAGTTCATATTAAATCAGGAAAAATTATCATAACAGATGCTCCTGTTGATAATAATGGCAAGGGAGAAGCATTTGCTCCTACGGATTTAGTTTCATCCGCACTGAGTAGTTGCATTACAACGGTAATGGGAATTTGTGCAGAAAAAGGAAAATTTGAAATGCCAAACTCAAAAGCTAAAATAACCAAATTAATGTCAACTAATCCCAGGAAAATATCTGAAATAAAGATTGAAATAAATTTTGAAAAAAATAACCTTAATGATGTTCAAAAAAGAAAATTAATATCGGTAGGAAAAAATTGTCCTGTTGCTAAAAGTTTAGATTCAGATATAAAACAAATTTTAATTTTTAATTTTTAATTTTTTTTAAAAAATTATCAAAAGAAAACTTTCCAGGACCTGAAAGAAAAATTGTAAGAAATATAGTTAAAAATAATATTCCCTTTTCCATTCTAGAAAATGGGTCATCTATATGAATATCAAAAACAACTATTATGAATGTATAAATAATTGGAATAGAAAATATTCTTGTGCCAAGGCCTAATAAAATAAAAATTGGACAAATAAACTCAGCAAAAATTACTAGAGATAAACTTACTTCACTCCCTAAAGAAAGATGATTCATGAATGTGTCAGATCTTTCTTCAAACTTAATTAATTTGCCATAGCCGTGTGTCATTAAAGATAGAGAAGAACCAATCCGGAGAATTAAAAGTCCAATTGAATGTAAATGATTCTTATCAGAAAAATCTAAAATAAATTTGAGTATTTTCTTCATAATATAAATGTATCTAAAAATAAGAAGATTAAATTTGTAATTTATAATTTTTTATCAAATGAATTTTAGAATTGGTCATGGTTATGATGTTCATCGTCTTGAAACTAATAAGAAATTTACAATAGGCGGTATAAAAATTAATCATCACAAAGGAGTTACTGGTCATTCAGATGCTGATGTAGTAATTCATGCATTATGCGATGCTATGTTAGGAGCATTAAGTCTAGATGATATAGGAGCACATTTTCCTGATACAGATAAAAAATATAAAGATATAGATAGCAAAATATTATTGAACAAAGTGATTGAATTATGCAATAAAAATCGCTATCAACTTTCTAATGCTGATATAACAATTCTATTGCAGGAACCGAAAATTTCAAAATATAAAACTAAAATGATTAAAACTCTATCTGAGGTTTTAAATATTGATTATTCTAAAATTTCAATAAAAGCAACCACTTCAGAGGGTTTAGGTTTTATTGGTAGGGAAGAGGGTGTTGCGGCTCACTGTGTGGTAATTATGGAGCCTTTATAGCTTTTAGTATTACCATTTTCTATTGTATTTTTCAATTTTTTCTATTTCATCATCATCTAATACGTTTCCCATTCCGTTTACTGCTGAAACACAAAAAAATCCTACAACTGGAAAATTAGAATCATTTTCAACAGTAAGATTTGTTGGAGAGTTTGCTAGCGATACAGCAAATAATTCTCCAAAGCCACCCTGTCTGTCTATCTGAATAGATACTTTATTTAGGAAATTAAATGCTTCAAATGGGATAGAATGAATTTCAACATATAAAGAATCACCATATTCAAAAGGAGATTTGAACTCATCAGTTGTTACATCTCTCTCAAATCTTGTTACAGCTCTTCGTATTGGGGGAATAAATGGAATTCCATCTATAATGGCTCCTTCTGATGACGCTCCAGCATCTATGCATGTAATAATATCTTGAGACCTTACTTGTTGTATACCATTTTTAAAAGTCTTTATCCAATAGGCATCTCCAACTCCTTCTTTTTCGTTAGACCAAAACTCTGCATAAAATGAATTTTCTGGAAATTCACCTTTAACAAAATTTACGCTATCAATAATTGAAGTCCTATTTAATGTTGATGATCCGGTTATTATTTTTCCATTGTATGAAATATTCAGAAAAAACCCCGTACCTATGTCTCCTAGGCTAGAAAAATTAGAGTCAGGGTTCCACGTATAGTTTCCTTTATCTTTTTCAGTAAAATTAAATTTGTCACCTTTATCATTTGTAATATAAACTTTAGCTCCAGCTATAAATTTTGTTGATGTAGAATCTAAATAATCTTGAGAAGAAGATAAAATTATTGTCTGACTTTGATTTTGATTATTAAGCCAAGCATCAACTACAAGAATAGGGTTATTAGATTTTAGATCAGGATAGATGATTTCTTCACATGAAATAAGAATAATTAGAGAAATAAATTTTAATAAATTTTTCATTATAGTTTAAAATTATATGTTATTGATGGCACAAAAGAGCCTATAATTGATAGTCTGGTAACTTGACCAGGAACGAAAGATTCTGATGCTACTTTTTTTCCTTGAGAAAAATAAATTGAAAATGGGTTTTTCCTATTATAGACATTATATATTCCAATAACTAAAGAGTTAGTATTCTTTCTTATTTTTCCTTTTTTATTTTCTTTTTTACCATTAATTGTGACTGAAAAATCCAATCTGTGATAGTTTGGAATTCTTCTATCATTTCTTGAATTGTTTGAATTATGAGGGATTACAAAGCCTTGAATTACATATTTTGAAGTAGGAAATGTAACTGGGGTTCCAGATATAAATGTGAAGTTACCAGCAAATGAAATTCTTTTATTCAAATCAAAATTTGAAGTAAACTTTAAATTATGTGTTTGATCATATCTAGTGGGGTACCATTCAAAATTATTAATTCCATCAATTTTTAGTTCTGTTCTTGCTAAAGTATAGCTTACCCAACCATTTAGTCTGCCGGATTTCTTTCTAAATAATAACTCCATTCCATAGGCTCTTCCTACTCCAAATAATAAATCACCTTCGATGTATTTATTAATTAAAATATCAGCCCCATCTATGTAATCAATTTGATTTTTTAAATTTTTATAATAAAATTCTATAGACGATTCAAAAAGATTTTCCTTAAAATTTTTGAAGTATCCTATAGCATAGCTATCTACTTTTTCTGGTTTGATATTATTAGTACTTGGTGTCCAAACATCAAGAGAGCTTGAAGCAGCAGTATTAGACAAAAGGTGGATATATTGAACCATTTTATTATAACTTATTTTTAATGAATTTGAATTATTTAATTTATAATTGATTGATATTCTCGGTTCTAAATTTGAAAAAGATTGAATATTTATCCATTTATCCATTTTCACTTCTGAATTAATAGTCTTTCTTTCTCCTGGATTTATTGATGGATTAAAAATATATTTCGTGCCAGGGCCAAGATATTTATAGAAGGATGTTCTTAAACCATATGAAAAGGAAAAATTATTGAATTTTTGTTCGTTTCCAAGATAAATGGACCCCTCAAATGCATATTTTTTTGGAATTGTTATGTCGGTTATTTTTCCATCACTTACTCCTTGTGCATTTGCGGGCTCAAATCTATAAATAAGAAACTCCCCTCCAACAGCAAATTCATTATTAGTATTAATAAAATATGTAAATTCTGGCTTTAAATTTAAGGTTTCAATTTTAGAGTCCCATTCAAATTTATTTCTATCATCAGATCCAAAAGCTAGTTGGTAATCATAATTACTATAAATAGTAGTAAAATTTGAAAATAACCTATCATTAAACAAATGATTCCATCTTATAGTTCCTGTTTTATTTCCCCAGTTAAACCCTTGTCTCTCATCAAATCTGAAATTATCTCTCCCTAAATAACTTGAAAAAAATATTCTATTTTTTTCATCTAAATTAAAATTAATTTTTGCGGTGAGATCATAAAAATTTAATGCCCAACCATCGTTTAAAAAGTTTGAATTTTTCAAAAATGGTTTTGCTAATACATCAGCATATGATCTTCTTAACGCCAATATAAATGATGACTTTTCTTTAATAATTGGAGCTTCTATAGTTAGTCTACTAAATATGGAACCAATTCCTCCAGATATGCTCTTATTTTTATTATTACCATCTTTCATTCTAATATCTAAAATTGATGATAATCTTCCACCGTATCTTGCAGGAATTCCACCTTTATATAATTTCAAATCTTTTACAGCATCAGGATTAAAAACAGATAAAAATCCTAAAAGATGTGAGGAATTATATACTGGTGCTTCATCTAGCAAAACTAAATTTTGACCTACTGATCCACCTCTTACATTAAATCCACTCCCTCCTTCTCCGACGGTGCTCACCCCTGGTATTAATTGAATAGCTTTTATAATGTCTACTTCTCCCAGAAAAGTAGGTATTTCATTAATTTTTCCAATATCTAATTTAAATGTACTTATTTCTGTACTCGAAACATTTTCGTTTTCGGATTCACTAGTTATTAAAATATTTTCTAGTTCAATATCTTCACTTAAAAGTTCTATATCTATTTTTTGATCCTTGTCAAGAATAATTTTTTTTTTAAATGTTATATATCCTATGTATCTATATTCAATATTATATTCTCCTTCTTGAAGTGTTATTGAATAAAAACCATAAGGATTAGTTATTACTCCACCTTGAATTTCATTAATATAAATTGTAGCTCCAATCAGCGATTCTCCATCTGACGCACTTTTTATATAACCATTTAAAGTGTAATTGTTTTGCGCATAAACATTAGTGGAAATCAAAAAAAGAAATAATAATTGATTTATTTTTTTAACCATTATTTCTTTATATGATTGATAATATTAATTGAATGTTCTCTAGAATTTTCAATAAACCATTTATTGGTTTTTAATCCTCCACAAATTACGCCAGCTAAGTATAATCCAGAAATATTTGTTTCCATAGTTTTTTTGTTATGGAAAGGAGTATTGTTTTTGTCAGTAAGAATCTTAATTCCGGTTTTTTTTAAAAAATTAAAATTGGGTTGATAACCTGTCATTGCAAGAACAAAATCATTTTCTAATTGAATTTTTTTATTTCCAGTTTTTACCTCAATACTTTTATCTGTTATTTTGCTTATTCTAGAATTGAAATATGCTTTTATACTCTTTTCTTTAATTCTATTTTCAATATCTGGTTTTACCCAATATTTTATATTAGTGTTTAGTTTTGATTCTCTTATAATCATAGATACCTCTTTACATCCTTTTCTAAAAGTTTCTAAAGCAACATCAACAGCTGAATTGCCAGCTCCAACAATGGCTATTTTCATACCAAAATATGGGTGAGGGTCATCATAATAATGTCTTACTTTTTTTAACTCCTCACCAGGTATGTTAAGTTTATACGGCAAGTCATAAAATCCAGTTGCGATTATAACGTTTTTTGCTAAATAATTTTTCTTTGAGGTTTTAATTTTAAAATTTTCATTTTTTTTAACATCAATAACTTCTTCATAAAGATTAAGTTTTAATTTCCATGATGATGAAACTCTTCGATAATATTCCATAGCCTCTGCTTTTGTTGGTTTTGAATTATGAGAGATAAAAGGAACATTTCCTATTTCTAACTTATCAGAAGTAGAAAAGAATGTCATGTTATTTGGATAATTATATAATGAGTTTATCAAACATCCTTTATCAATTAATAGATAAGTTAAATTAGATTTAATTGCTTCTATTGCACAGTTTAAACCAATTGGTCCAGCACCAACAATACATAAGTCATATGTTTTCATTTTTTTATTTTGATATGATATTGAAATAAAATTTTAAAGGATCAAAACTCTTAATAAGTGAATCAATAAAATTTTTATCTGATAAATAATAATTTAAAAAATTTTCTTTTCTTTCTTGAAGAATATTATTTGGAAATAATTTAGAAATTATTTTATCTAGATCCTGAAAGCTTTTTTTGTGATTCTTTTTTTCTTCACTGATTAATCTTTTTTCTAAACTATTTAATTCGTTAATAGTTTTCTTTTTAAATGCTAATATTTTGCCATTTAATGATTTATCTATTGTTTTAGATTTGTCTATGATTTTTTCTATTTCCTTTCCAACATTTAGTTTTTCATTAATTAAATCAAATTTATTTTTTGACTGATTTTCTAAAATCATTTTTTCTAATTCATTTTTCTCTTTAAATATATCTGAAAGTTTAATATTTAAATTTTTAAGTTTTAATTTAATTTTAGTGTTAACAATAGTTGCAAAATTTCTTGGTAAAACAATTGGAAATGTAACATTATAATATTTAAAAAAATCTTCAAATTCTAACCAATATTCCACCTCAGAAGGCCCGCCAACATATGCTATGTTTGGAATTATACTTTGTTGATAAAGGCATCTCATTATAACATTTGGGCTAAAAGATTCGGAATTTGAGTTTATTTCTTTTTTTATTTCTTTTTCAGAAAATGATATTGAAGTATTATTTATTTTATATTTATTTTTCTCTTTAATTATCCTTTCTCTTAAATTTTTTTTCAAATAAAAAAAATTAATATTTCTAATATGTACTAAGTTTTTTTTTGAAGATGTGGAGGTTAAATTTTTAATAGAATTATTAACAATATCATCTTGCATTATTTTTAAAAACAAATTTTTATAACTTTTATTATTAGAATCAATAGTAACAAGTCCATATTTGCCAAAAAGTTCATTCATATAGTATAATACAGAATTTGATAGTTTAGAATTATTTAAATATGCTTTTTCAAATAATGATATTTTTTCAGGTATGTTTTTAAGTAGATTTTTTATCGTTTTAGGATTTATATCTCCAACTGCTCCTGAGGTTTTAATATCCCAACTATAATTTTTACCATAAAGATAAAATGATTTTATTTCCTCAAAATCATGATCTTCAGATGCCATCCAATATATAGGAACAAAGTTTTTGTTAGGGTACTTTTGTTTAAGTTTTGATGCTAGATTTATAGTGGATATAATTTTATATATAACATATAATGGGCCGGTAAATATATTTAGCTGATGTCCGGTTGTTACAGTAAAGGTGTTGTCTTTATTTAATTTATCAATATTTGCTCTAACTTCGGCTGAACAATCAATTTTTTCATATTGTTTAATTAAAGATTTTTGTAATATTTTTCTTTTGATATCATCAAATGATATTTCATTTGTCTTTAAGTATATTTTTTTTAAATCAATCTTTTTAGAATTAATATATCTTAAAAATTTTTTTGAGAAACTCCTTGTTTCCTCGAATGGTATTTTTTCTAATTCAATCATATTAATTCACAATGAAGATCATAATTCAATGCTTTTTTAACAATAACGTTATAAAAGTTTCCAATTTTTAAATTTCTTGAATTTTCCTTTAAAATTATTTCATTATCTACTTCGGGAGAATCAAATTCAGTCCTGCCAAAGAAAATATTTTTTTCTTTACGATCAATAATCACTTTAAGTTTTTTATCAACAAACTTTTGATTTAAATCATATGATATTTTTTGTTGAAGTTTCATAATTGAATCAGCTCTATCTTTTTTGATCAATTCTGGTACTTCATCTTTCATTGAAAATGAATGTGTTCCTTCTTCATGAGAATAAGTAAAAATTCCTAACCTATTAAATTTCATTCTTTCAACAAAACTATACATTTCTTCAAAGTCTTTTTCAGTCTCTCCAGGATGTCCAGCAATTAGTGTAGTTCTAATTGAAATGTTAGGAACAATATCTCTTATTTTATGAATAAGTTCTTCGGATTTTTCTCTGTTAGTTCCTCTTCTCATAATTTTTAATATTTTTGAGGAGCCATGCTGTAGCGGAATATCTAGATAGTTACATATTTTTTCATTTTTTTTCATTACATCTATAATGTTCATAGGGAATCCAGTTGGAAATGCATAATGTAATCTAATCCATTTTATTCCTTCTATCTCAGAAAGCTTTTCTAATAATTCTCCGAGCATTCTTTTTTTATATAAGTCAATACCATAATAAGTAGAATCTTGAGCAATAATCATTAATTCTTTTACTCCTTTTTTTGATAAGTTTTTTGCTTCTTCTACTAATAATTCTATTGGTTTGGAAATATGTTTTCCTCTCATAAGTGGAATAGCACAAAAAGAACATGGTCTATTGCAACCTTCAGATATTTTAAGATAAGCATAATGCTTATTCTTTGATAAAATTCTTTCACTTAAAAGATCCTTTCTATATTTTGCCTTTAAATTTTTAAGTAATATCGATAAATCATTAGTCCCAAAATAATTATCAACTTCTGGGATTTCTTTTTTTAGGTTATCTTTATACCTTTCAGATAAGCAGCCAGTTACATAGAGTTTTTTTATATTACCCCTTTTTTTTTCTTGAGCAAATTTTAGGATTGTATCAATAGATTGTTGTTTTGCATTTTCAATAAATCCACATGTATTGATAATGATAATATCTGAATCTTTATCATTTTTTTCGTGATACGCATCAAAATCATTTCCTTTTAATTGAGTTAATAGCACCTGTGAGTCAACTATATTTTTTGCACACCCTAATGTTATTATATTTATTTTTTCTTCTTTTGTTTTCATTTTATTAAAATAGAGGGTAAAATTAATAAATTATTATTCTGATTTTTAGCTTTATTGAGATTCTATACTTAATAAATTTTAAAAAAAATTTTCTTTTTAATTTATAGTTATTAGATTAACAAAGTTTAGTTTAACCCAAAAAAAACAAATTATGATTAATTTTTTCAAATTCTATTTTACAATTTTTATTAAAATAACATGTTTATCCACTGTATTGATATCAAGTGCTTTTTCACAAAAAAAACTTCCCAAAAATAAAAAATTTATAGTCAATTCAATAGAAGTAAAAAAAGAAAAGTTAATTGAGATTAGTGA
>Ga0066836_10000851_pt1 | contig 15508 bp, 10 predicted proteins | sample ETNtaG_18_FD_71568 | JGI IMG/M metagenome (GOLD analysis project Ga0066836, IMG submission 71568) | Marine microbial and viral communities from oxygen minimum zone, Eastern Pacific Ocean - ETNP201302SV91 | ecosystem: Environmental > Aquatic > Marine > Oceanic | place: Pacific Ocean: Eastern...
TTTTCTTGCGGTTGAATACCTGGATAAACCTGTACAAAATTTCGATCAAGAATTGTTGTCCCTTTTGAATTCTCAATTGAGGCATAACCTTCAGGATTAGCCCATTCATTCGGGTTGGAATAATTGGTGTCAATTACAGTCTCAAATTGACCATCACCAATGGGAATATAGGTTGTGTGGTATGTAGGCTCAACCCCCATATCATATGCTACAACAGAATATGTATACTCAATTCCATCAATCACATTATTATCAACATAGGCATATTTATAGGTAACTCCGTTAACTATTTTCCAATCTGATTCTTCTAATCGAATGATATCAAGACCAGTATCATCGCCTAGACTAAACCATGGAAAATATGGATCTGCTCCACTAATACTATGATTTCTTCGCTGCATTCTTTCACAATCATATGAATTAGAATAAACACAGTGCAGGGAATCTTTCTCGGCTGATAAGTCGAATTGCATATATGGACGCCAGCCCACAAATAAACCATCCGTATCATAAATTCTATCTGATGCTCTTCCCCAAGTTGAACCTCCATCTGTGCTTTTGTAAATTTTATAACCTTCAAAATCTGAATATCCTGTTAATACATCCACTGTATTTTCTGCAGCATTGTCCCAATAAATCTTTACAGATCCTGTGTCTGTTTCTGTATATACAGTAGGTCTTGTTGGTGGTGTAAATCCTTGATACCTTGAATTATACATTACTTGCGCGAATCGAGCATTATTAACTAGGTCTTCCTCATTTTGGCCAAAAATAATACAGAAAGAGAAAGGTACTTCACGTCCCACTGGAAGATCAAACGGTCCACAACTTAAAAATATTGAACAATCAAGACCTTCTGGGTCTCTAAGGAATGCAGTTTCCTCAAGTAATCCCTCTAAGGAATCAAAATGAGGATTAAGCTCAGAACCTAGGTCTGTTCCTGGGTTTTGTGTGTGGAAGTGCCATTGGTGTTCGTTTTGACTTAGATTAGTTGTATCTCCAGCCATAATTTTATACATGATCTCTTCTTTATTTCTGGCTTGTGGGCAACCATCTGCACCGGTATAACAGCTACTGCTATTGCTCTCCATTTGAGGTACTCCAGGCCTACTATACCAGTCAAACCAATGCCAATCCGTCATTTTTAATGGCTCTCCCGGGAATATATCAACAGTACCATCTTGGTCAAGATCTACAGGGTCTGTGGCTCTCGGTGAGTCTAGTAGTTGGGTTGCAACTATACCAAAATCTGTGCCAGGAGAAGCCTCACCATTCATAGCATAACCAGCAGTGCCACTAAAACCGTCGTAGTCTCCCACCATTGCCATGGAAATTAACATACGCTCATTGTTGAGTTCGAAAATTTCCCAATAATATTTCATAAAATCATCATCATTTGTGTGGTAATTTGCATTATATCCGCTTTCATCCCCCACTAAAACATCTGCATCAAAATAAAAACCTAGTGTAGTACCTTCATAATCAAAACCTTTACCTTGATTTAATTTTGTTCCGTCTGGCATTATCATACCTTCTCCACATTTTTGATTCCCATAGTCATCAAGGATTGGTTCTCCATTTTCATCTTCTGCACACCAATCACCACTTTCATTTCTCACTTTCACTGTCACAAATAAAATATCTTCAGCATAAGAAACACCATAGGAATGGGCTTCTGCCATTACACGAAGTCCCATCGGATACCCAGTCTGTTCATAATCATCATTTGTATTAACCATATTTCCTCGATGTGCCCAGCGATCATCGAATTCCATATAGACTTCCATATCTGATATAAATCTTCCCGGGACTTCTTCCCAGCAATCTGGATCTTTCCTAGACTGTGAACATCCTGGGAGATTTATATTATAGTCTTGTGACCACCATCCTGGCCAATATAATTCGTTCATCCCAGTGCTTTCATTATATCGTTCAGGCCAAGTATCAGAGAAGGCACTGTGTGCCAATAAAGGATATGTATCTCCAGGGTCAGTGACATAGGTGTCTCCAAAAACATCCCCGTTTTTTACTTTAGTATTGTGAGTGTTAACCCTGGCCATTGTTGAAGCATGCCACTCACCATTTGGAGAATTTTGTATTCTGGACAGCCATGATTCTGCCACATTATAACCATAATACATGTACTCATCATCATCTGTCCACTCTTCCAAGTCATCTCCGTAATTAAAAAAATCAAATTGATCTTCTCTTCGAATCAATTTTGGTCTTAAAGCCCATGGATAGATAAAACCTATTCTTGCAGATGATTTATTTGGATCTAATTCACCAAATGAAGAGAGTAATATTTTTTTGGTGTCATGATCAATACTCCATTGATACGGACCATTAAAAAATTCCTTTGAATTTTTTTTGGAGATACTATCCGGATACCATTTACCAAAATCTTCATTTGTATCAAAAATAATTCCAACAAATGTCGTATCACCACCCTCAAACCATCTATCATAGGCATCACTTGATTCCCAAATACCATAGAGAGCTACGCCATCGGCATCAACAACATATTCAATATTATTCCACAAAAAAATATATGAGTATTGATGTCCAGGAACTCCAGCTAAAAAAGCTACAGATGGTAGATATGAATATCCATTCCAAATTCCCATTGGGTGTTCATCCCAATTAATAATATTGCCATAATTAGATATCGCAGTCTGTGCCTTACCTTGTAATAAATATCCAACAGCCCTATCGCTCATTGGATTTGTAGGAAATGGATTATCTCCAATTTTCCCAACATGATTATATTGGAATGAATCCTGAAATGGAGTCTGAAAAAATTTTTTCTCTTCTGAAAATATAAAACTTATTATAAATAAAAATAAAAATTTTTGAGGCATCATATATTTATCTTATTTTAAAATTTTTCGAAGAGTTTCCAAAGATATGTTCCCTCCACATATAATAACACCAACCTTGGATCCCTTCAAATCATCTTTCATTTTTAATAATGTAGCAACTGCCGTACCAGCTGCGCCTTCTATAAGTTCATGTTCATTTTTTATATAATCAATCATTGCATCCTTTATTTCATTTTCATTTACCAGTACAAACTTATCTATCATATTTTTACAAATTGGAAAAGTTATAGAATCTTCCTCAACACCCCCGGCAGTTCCATCAGACAATGTAGGTTTTGATTGCATGTTCAATATTCTCCCTTCACTAACAGAATGCATCATTACTGCTGAATTTTTAGGAGAACCACCAATTACATTAATTTGTGGCCAAATTGATTTTAAATAGATTGCGATTCCTCCAACCAATCCACCTCCACCGACAGAAATAATAATAGTATCTAGATCCTCGCATTGTGATTCTATTTCTACTCCTATCGTACCTTGGCCAGCGATCACATCTGGATCATTATAGGGAGATACATAAGTTTTGCGGGTTAAAGAAGATTCAGCCCTGGCTTTTTTTTCTGCTTCAACACAATCATGACCATATACTTTAATACTCGCATCATAGTTTTCCATGTTTTTTAATTTTGCAGATGAAGCATCCTCTGGAACATATATTGTACATGATATATTTAATTGTTTTGCCGCATAGGCAACGGCTGCACCGTGATTGCCCGTGGAAGCAGAAATTATACCCTCTTTTTTCTTTTCTGATGATAGCGATAGTAGTTTATTTACCGCACCTCTAGCTTTGAATGAACCAGTTACCTGGTGGTTCTCTAATTTAAACCAAACGTCCCCACTTACTAATTCCGAAAAATAATGAGAACGATTTAAATATGTTTTTCTTACATAAGGTTTAATACGTTTTGAAGCATCTAAAATTTTATCTGGCCATTCCATATTAGTTATTTGAACATTAACCTGTTTGAAAAGAAATAATTATCCCTGCAAATAATATTCCAAATCCATTAGCAACCATATCTTTAAAACTAAAATAACCATTTTTCCCTTTTTTATCATTCAGCTCTTTCAAAATACCAGCAGAAAGACTCATTAGAGAAGAATAGGGTAATGCACTTTTTTCATCAAACTGGATTTTATTTACCAGAATGTACTGCACACCAAGCGAGACCAAACAGCTATAGGAAAAATGTTGAACCTTATCGATAGCTATCCACTGATCTTCTGATTTTTTAATTACACTAGTCCTTTCTTTAGGGGTATTATCTTGCGCTGATAAAATAATTGATCCCCCAAACAGGCAAATTGATAAAATTTTATAAAAAGTAGACACTTATTCTCCCACTTAAATTTATATAAAATAAATTATTTAATTGGGGAAATCTATGGATTCCCATGATGACAAAAATTCTACCAGGTAAATTATTCCTGAAATAAATTTTTAGGGAATTCTAATTTATCCTGCTATGAAAAAATAATAAAAAAGAAAGCCAATTAAAGGACCAAGGACAAAAGCAACAATTCTGAATAGTCCCGGGTTATTTTCAATAAGTTTTTTAAGACTGTCCATTCTCTAATTTAATAAAACTATTAAAGTTAAGTTAGAAATTTAAAATACGATTCTATATAAAGTAGATAGAATATTAAATCCATAATAGCTGAAAATTTTAATTATAGAATATACAATAACAAAAAAGTTGAACGCCTTTGATAAAATCACACAATTTTAATCTTTATCTATGCCCAAACTATAAAACGCTTACAGATTAAATAATTCAATTCCTAAAATATCCATTGGATTTTCAACTATATAATCGGCTCCTGCAGATTTTAATTCACCAATAGATCCATATCCCCATAATGCACCTACCGATTTTATATCTGCATTCTTTGCAGTATTAACATCTACTTTTGAATCACCAATGAAAAGTGTTTCTGTATTCTTAAAGTTGAAAAATTCCATCATAGATATGGTTGAATCTGGTTTTGGCTTTTTAGGAAAAATATTCCCCGCACCAATTACTTCTATATTATAACTATCAAAATGCATCTCGATGCATTTAAGAGCTAATCCATGTAATTTATTTGTAATAACTGCAATTTTTAATTTTTGCTCTACCATCACATCTAGAACCTTATAGATATCATCAAATACTTTGTTATAACTATTTAGATTCATTTCATAGGACTTTTCAATAGCCATTAATAAATTATTAAAATCCCCAGAATAATTCTTAGGAATACATTTTCTAAGTAAAAATTTGATACCGTGCCCAATATTCTTTTTGTAAAAAGCTTTTGTTTTTATAGGAAGACCCTCTTTGTGTAATACTTCATTAAATACATATTTTATTTCCTCTAATGAATCCATAAGGGTTCCATCTAGATCAAAGACTATTAATTTTATCTTCAATTAACTCAGAGGAAATGAAAAATAATAAAAAATAAAAGGTAGTATTATAAAACAAAAAAAACGATATGTTTTTCTATCACGGACTATGGTCTTGCCATTGGCTAAAACCAGAAGCTTTATACCAGAAACTAAATAAATATCCGGGGTATCTTTATATTCTCTTAAAAAGGTAATCTCCTTGCCTGATCGTTTGATATATTCACCGTAATAGAGATTCCCATCTTCAAGAATTAATCTATCTTTTCCATCTTTCCAAAATACACTTTTTTCTTCTATTACAAGCTGATCTTTTTCTATTTGGCTATAAAGAGATCCCGAGACCATTAATACCAAAATTATTTTTGTTTTCATATTATAATCTACATAACATCAAAAAAAATCATATAAGCTAAAAATTGAAGATTATTACTAATCTAGTTATCACATATCATAAATCTCACAAAAGAAAAAAGTAATTAATCATATTTTTCTCTTCTTATAAAATCACCACTATCAGTATAAAAATTTTCTTCCCAAAGATCTCCATCTTTTTTCCAAACTTTCCATATCCCTTTCCGTTTGCCATCATCAGCATAGAGGCCCTCTTTCCATTTTTCACCACTTTCATACCACCATGTCCAAGTACCGACTCTCGTTTTACCTTTATTGGGTCCTTCTGCTTTTTTTATACCATTATCATACCACAAGGAATATAATCCATCTTCTTTACCATCTTTAAAGGTTATTTCTTTTTCCTTCTTTCCCTTATCATCATATGTAGTCCAAATGCCCTCTTCTTTTCCATCTACCATTTTCCCTTCTTTCTCTTTATTTCCTTTTTCATTAAAGTAAGTATATAAAACATCATCATCTCCCTGATCATAATTCACTTCTTTTTCTTTAATACCCTTCTCATTGTAATAAATCCATATCCCGACTTTTTCGCCATCCTTATACTCCCCCTCCTCCCTTGATAAATCCTGTTTAGCAAGTTTCTCTGTTTTTGCCAACCATTCTTCAGCTAATCTTTTTGCCTCTGCAGCTTCTGCGGCTGCCTTTTCTTCTGCTAGTCTCAAAGCCTCTGCAGCTTCTGCGGCTGCCTTTTCTTCCGCTAACCTTTTTTCCTCTGCAGCTTCTGCGGCTGCCTTTTCTTCTGCTAACCTTTTTTGCTCCGCTACTTCTGCGGCTGCCCTTTCTTCAGCTAGCTTTTTTGCTTTTGCTGCCGCCTTTTCTCTGGCTATTTTTTTTGCCTCTGCAGCTTCTGCGGCTGCCTTTTCTTCTGCTAACCTTTTTTCCTCTGCAGCTTCTGCGGTTGCCTTTTCTTCTGCTAACCTTTTTTCCTCTGCAGTTGGTTGCTCGGGATCTTTCCCTGTTTTACTATTTGAGCAATTCACTACCAATAACAAACCCAGAATAATTATTATTTTTTTCATTGTTTTTTGACTAGTATTTAAATTTTTTATCTTGATAATTATTTGGAATAATATTTTATCATTATAGATATACTATAGATTTTATTTATCCCAAGAATCCCACGTTGGATATTATAGGCAATTATAACCTAATTGCACCAACTATATTATAATGCAAATAAGTAATTCAAACTATCAAAGAATTGGTAATATACTAGGATACTCACGGCGATAATCGTCTTCAAAATAATTGCTTTAATAGTATCGGATATTATATTAATTAATCATTGGCATGTGCTTTGATTAAATTGGACTGATTGTGTAATCTTTTAACTTCTATTCTCTCATATTGTTCGTGAGAGACACACCACATGGCTTTTCCTTCAACTAATTCTCTATTATAAATATGCTCCCTCCCATCTCTATCTTCAACCATAATTACATCAACTATTTTGAATGATTTTTTCCTGGTAGCGCAACTGTATAAAATCAATACTATAAATATAGTATAAATTCTCAGAAGCGAGTTTTTATTATTTTTGTAAATAGTTTTGCCCCATCATGTGAGATATGTGTCTCATCCCAAAAAAAGTGAAATTCAAAAGAATCTGTATTAAAATTTTCGTAATTCCATAAATCTATATTCTTAGATTTTAAGCTATCTAAAATAATATCCCATGTTTTATCGTAATTACTTTCCTCTAATGCTTTGTGGTAATATTTTGATTTAGGTGTTAATAAATAAATAATTTTTGTATTTATTGATTTAGATAGGAAATGAAACAAATTAAAATAATGTAGATTCGGTGGTATTTGCACATTTTCAAAATATCGAACATGGCGATTAAAAGTAGACCCCTTCATTTTTATCCCTTGAGAAAATTGTAAATACAACTTATCTAAATCAACAGGCACTGCATTAATTCTCCCTGAGAAACCTTGCGTTGTCCAAACATCTTCTAAAGGTTTTTTATTTGAGTAAGTTAATTTTTCGATTATATGATCAGAATCAAAAAAGTTTTCATCTTTAATTAATTGAATAATTTTTTTAAATCTATTTTTGCTCCTTTCTCTCTTGAGTGATGTAATTGAATCTTCACCAAAAATATAAAAATTCCCATTGAGTGAACGACCATCATTGTTATAATGCTGGACATGGGATTTTGGAAAATCAAATGGTTGCAAAGCAACTATGATCGTATCGATCACTAACTTGTCCTTGTAAAAATCTAAAAACTTATAGGATTCATATATGCTTTGAAAACCACTCGTAAATGAAAACCAATTCCTACCTAACGAATCGGGAATCAAGGAATCTTCAATTAACGAGCTACCAAGGATAAGATTAATTTTATCATTTTGCTGAATAAAATCTGAAAAGTATTGAAATTTTTTATAAAATAATCTATCGTTGTACTTAATACTATTTATTCTAAAAGAATTATTATTTATTCTAAATATTCCAGTTATAATTATTATAAATCCGATTAGAAACAAACTAGTTTTTTTGATAAAATTTTTCATTATTAAAATTGAAAATAAATGAATTCAGTCAATTGGATTAATTTGAAATGAGCAAAAATAAAATAAAAAAGGACTAGATTTACTAGCAAACGCAAATACCCAGATCTAAAATTCAAAGGCTTTCGTTCATCTTTCCTCATAGTCCATTCAAAAATAAATATTACAACTAAAAATATGGTACCAGATCTATTATCTAATGGTATTGAAAATTTTGATACTATGAGGTATAAATAATTAAAACTGTCCGCAATAGTTTGACTTCTAAAAAATGCAAAAGCCAATGACCATAACATAAACGTTACTCCCATTTGCCATATCTCTTTTAAGGATGGCACCCAATTATTCTCTGCTACTATATCAGTTTTGTATTTATGATTTTTACCACGTAAAAAAATTGGGATATATAGAATCGCATGACATAATCCCCAGGCAATAAATGTCCAGTTTGCTCCGTGCCAGAAGCCACTTGCAATAAAAATAATAAATATATTCCTCATTGCAATCAAGGTACCATTCTGCGATCCACCAAGCGGGATATACAGGTAATCTCTAAACCAACTAGATAAAGATATATGCCACCTCCTCCAGAATTCACCCATATCTCTAGAAAAATAGGGAAATTTAAAATTTGACATTAGCTCAAAACCAAAAAGTTTTGCAGTTCCAATGGCTATATCAGAATAACCACTAAAATCACAATATATTTGGACAGAGAAATAAACTAGCCCAAGCAAAAGAGTTCCTCCATCCAATAACTCAAAATTATTAAAACAATAATCCACTCGCCAGCCAAGTGAATCAGCAATAACAATCTTTTTGAACATTCCCCAAAGAATAAGCCGTAACCCATCAGTAGCTTGCTCATATTTGAATACCCTTTTAGAGAGCATTTGCGGAAGTATATTAGAAGCACGCTCTATAGGCCCCGCAACTAATTGTGGAAAAAAACTAACAAATGCTGCAAAAGAAATAAAATCTCTAGTAGGTTTTAATTTTTTATAATAAATATCCAGTGAATAGGACATGGTTTGAAATGTGTAAAATGATATACCAACAGGCAAAACAACATTTAATATCCACGGAGATTGTGAGCGGTAACCAACTATTGATAATAAATCTATCCATGAATCAACAAAAAAATTATAATATTTGAAAAACCCCAATAGCCCTAAATTGAATGCTATACTTACCCAAAGATAAGATTTTCTTTTTTTGCTATCACTAGAACCATCAATTTTTAAACCAATAAAATAATCAACTAGTGTTGAAAGAAAAATCAAAGATAAAAAGCGCCAATCCCACCAGCCATAAAATAAATAACTCGCGATAAGAACCAATATATTTTGATATCTTAAATAATTTTTGCATACAAACCAGTATAAAAAAAATAACGTAGGTAAAAATACCAGATATTCTAGAGAGTTAAATAACATTATTTATTTTAAAAAATAAATTGTTTCATTTTTAGAAAAATAGGAATTTAAAAAAATGATAATAGTTGACCTAAAAAACCAAATTCTCTCAATATTTTTTAAAAAATAATCGAGTAATCTTATAATAGATTTTCATAAAAAATGAATATTCAGGATAAACTTTTCGCAACCTAAATAAATACCATTTCTTTTCTTCACTACTTGCTTTTTCAAGGACTTTACCATCAATAATTTTAAGAGTTGAATCTTGGATACCAAAATTCCAGGCATCCCCAAATAATCGTTTGTTTTCTTTTGCCTCATCACTTTTCCTAACTGATATTTCTCCTGAAAAATTTTTTGTATTATAATCATGGTTCTGATGTACCACCATTATATCGTTAGATGCATCAATGACTGGGATCCTATTTCTTCTTGCATTCCAAATCAACCAATTATCATACATAAATCGACCAATTGCAAAATCTGGGATTGAATTATACACACCTTTATTAAAAACAAAATAATCTATTCCCCAGGGTCCGTGTTTTTCCCCATTAGTTTTTGCGTATTCCCAGAACGCTTCCACTTCATTTTTTTTTGAGAAATCTATTGGTTTATTTAATTCTAAATCATGCCGGTGACCCACCATTAAAAACTTTTCATACTTATCATTGCATGACTTTATTACTTCAATAAAATTTACTGGTAGAATAATATCGCAATTGATAAAACAAAATAGATCCCCATTCCCAATTTTCTGCCCTTCCTCAATCATACTTGAAATGAGAGGCGTACCAAATTTATTTTTCCTTATATCATCAATAAAAACATTATGATAGTATTTCATACTTTCATCATCAAAGCTACTTTTATCAAATAAAATTATTTCTTTTTCACCTCTAATATTTATCCAACTCGAGATCGCATTTTCCTGAATAGTTTTATACTCATTGTGAAAGGGTCTTGGTGTGGATATTATAGTAAGATGCACCCTGTAATCTACTACCCATCATCTCACAAACAAAAAACCCCGCTACTGCGGGGCTCTTGATTAAATGGTTTGGGTTTATTTCAACAATACCATTTTTTTAGTATCTACAAATCCACCACTTTCAATTTGAACAAAATAAACTCCACTGGGCTGATGATTACCATCCCATTGAATAGTGTGATTTCCTACAGATACCTCACTATTTATAAGTGTTGTGATTTTCTTACCAATAATATTATATACCTTAACCGTTACTAAGTCCGTTTGAGATATTGTGAATGCTATCATTGCGGTTGGGTTAAAGGGATTTGGATAAATGTTATTAATGCTATATTGTAAAAGTTCTATTGCGTTATTTGTTGATACAGTATTTGATTTTAAAACTTGTAGCACGCTATGAGGTAAAATTTCAAAGAATTCATTTTGGCTATTTACTTGGCCAGAAGAAGACCATAAAATATCAGTTGCAGAAAAATAATCAGCCATGGTTGAGGGGATGCTAATTTCATCATCAAATTCCCATAATAGAACTTGATGCTCAGGATCTGTTTCATAATCCAGACCCGAGCCATTATCTGTTTGGTAATTTTTTGCATGAAGACTACCATTTAAAATAGTGAAGTCATAGATACAGCATTCAGTATTAATATCTTCTAGAACTATTTTTAAGGTATCATTTGAAATATTCATAAATAGAAAATCACCTTGATCAAATGCCCATCCGTAAAGATCTTTGGCAAAATAGCTAACATTATCATATCCTCTCACTTCAGTTGAATCTATCTGATTAGGGTTAAAGTTAATGGCGGTAACAAAATTATTTCGCCAGGCAAGCTGGTTTACTAACCGTATTGCCTCACCCTTTGGTGACAAACCTAGAAACGTATTAGAAACAAGATGTCTAAACTCTACTCCATTTTGCCAATAACCATGATATTTTGAATTATTTGTCCCACTTACAGTGTCAATATATGAGTATGTATCAATTAATCTATAACCACCGCTATAACCAACAGCATTGTTTTGAATGAGAACTTTTAAGTTTGGTACTTCTGTAATGTATTTCATTGTGGTATATAAGTTGTAAAGAGCGTGTGACCAACCGTTAGAATAATCCTTGTTGAATGCAAAATATTCATTATCTAACATTATATCATATTCCGTAATCCATAAATCTTTTCCAGTATAATTATCAAAAATTGATTCATATAATCCATCATAACCAGCGCCACCATCAAAAGTGTCGAACATTTGATCACGGGTAATGATCATCCACTTAATAAGATAACTTATTTGACAATCACTATAATTAGAAATAAGAGTGTCTGTTCTAATATTTTCCCAAACATCATCAATTGGTTCACAATTATCATTCAAATTTGATGGAATTTGCATATTTTTTAGACCCGTATATTTGTGTATAGAAAATGCATCAAACAGATCGTAAGCATCGTTATCAGACAGCACAATGTGCATTGAATCATTCCAAGTGCATCTAAGAACATTATAACCACCATTGATGCACTCATCAGCTTCTATATCCATAGAATGCACATCCGCAAATAGTCCTACTTTTGCATGTTGGAGCCCTGGATGTTGATCGATTAACTCTGCAATTGAAATCATTCTCTCAAAATAGGAAGATGCATTTGGCCAAATAGCATTTTTATAATCTTGTTCATGCCAGGGTTCATTACTCAATTGAATAAATGTTTCATCCATACCTGAAGTAAGAATCGCTATGGAGTCAAGTTGTTGATTAATTGTATTTACAGGTCCTTCCAAAGATATACAACTATCATAATCAATTGAATCAGGGTCTAAATACTCTGGAGATAAAACATTTAATACAAAAAAAGGTGTTAATGGGTCATCATTATTAGCGTCAAGTATATCAAGTGCGTTTATATAATCCGATGCGTGATTTTGGACATAGTTTGCGGTTCTCATGTTGCCTACCAGTGTATCAGATTGAATAAATCTAGGCGATTGAATTCCCGGAGTATCACACAAATCAGCCTGCGTCGCGTTTCCACAAGTAACATTATTAATATGGTCCCATGGATGGGAAGCTCCTGTCCATTTATAGCATGGCATAAGTGTACCTTTGTGCCAATCAAAATAATTAGATGCTTCTGCTCCTGGCCACCGAAGTGTTTGAGGCTCAAGAATGCTCAATTGGTTAATAAAATCTTCCTGATCCCAGGAGGGTTGAAGATCAGGTTTGAGATTTGCTCCTAAAACAGGTATCTCTATATACTCATCTAATAAATTTATATCTATAGAGATCTGTGAAAATATATTAGATGTAATAGAAAAGAGTGCCGTGATTATTAGTAATGTTTTAATCATTACACTTAAATGTAAGAATAAATGTGGGAAAACAAAAAACCCCGCTACTGGTAATATTTCAAAAATAGCGCTAGAATGTGTGTGCACCTTTCTGTGCGCGCCAACCCCGATCGCCGCTTGTTGAATCAATGCAAGTGATATGCAAGCAGAAATAGCTAATTTTAGCCGTTTATTGAACTAAATAACCAACTGTTTCATTACAACTATACAAAGCACAAAAGCCTTATCTCTCATCAGAGAAACAAGGCTTGCTTTAGTGTACCGCGGAAAGGGCTCGAACCTTCACGCACAAAGTGCACCAGATCCTAAATCTGGCGTGTCTACCAATTCCACCACCGCGGCATAATCTAATATCTTAAAATTAAGCTTTTTATTATAAAAAAGAGCCTAATAAGGCTCTCTTTAATTAATTTATTTTTAGAAATAATTTTACTTCATCAAAATCATCTTACGATTAAACACATTGATACCTGCTTTTAATTTATAAATATATACTCCTGCACCAACCTTAGAGCCCGACAAATCATCACCTTTCCAACTAATAATATGTTGACCTGATCTTTGATGAGTATTGACAAGAGTTTTAATTAATCTTCCCCTCATATCAAAAATATCAAGTCTAACTTCAGAGTCTTTTGCGAGGTCATAAGTGATAATCGTAGATGGATTAAAAGGGTTTGGATAATTGGGGTATAGTTTAAATAAATGTGGTAATTCATCACTGCTGATCCCTACCAAATCACTTGTAAACTGACCAAAATTATCAGCCACAGCTGGAATTGGTAAAGCATTAATATCTCCAGCAGAAATTGTATTAATCATAAATACAACAGATGGATTCTCTATAGTATTATTAAACGCTACCTCGACTTCCATAATTGGTCCTGAACCGGGTTCAATAAATGTAGAGAAATCATATCCTAAAAAGTAAAATGATCCCTCGTCTGTCTCACCAGAGTTACCGTCGAGGGTACCATCATCAAAGCGATCTAGGAGTGTAATATTGGTTACTGTCATATAATTAGGCATATCTAGAATTTCAAACTCTAAAATATTGACCGTTTCAGTATTTATCATATGTATTTCAAAAGTACCAGTCCCACCAGGCGTCATTTGCCCAGAAACATTTTCAATAGTACAACCAACAGGTGGTTGACCAACATAGAAAGAATGAGGTGTGCCTTCAGTGTGCATAGGTAGATTATTGACATCTGCAAGTACTGGATCACTAACAGTAATATCAATTATTGTTGAATCTGGTATCCCGGCTAAAATGCTATAGGTAATATCTGCTAAATGTCTTATCCCAGGTTGAATCGGGTTTGAAAGGGAATTATCATAACCAGTTATTCTATACCCTATACCTAAATCAACACCTGAGACGGACCATTCGTCCAGATTTAGCAATTCACTAAATGAAAGATCTACTCCATTTATAAAAGGGGGATCAGCCATAATATCAAATTGAATGGCATAAATGGGTTGAGTGTTTTGAAGAAAAACTGAGCCAATAGTTTCTTCACCAGATAACCCAAAACCACCATAAAGATTTAAATATTGTGTTTCAATTCCAACTTCATAGGTACCACCATCAGCAGTCCAATTTAAATCAACATATCCAACATCTTGAATAGATGTACCTGAAGTATAAGATAGATTTACAACCATTTCTTCATCAGCCACAGGATAAAGGACAGCCCGACAGACTGATCCATTACCAGGAGCTAAAGCCGTACCAACACTTATACCAGTGATCGCGATTGTTCCATCACCTTGGTCAGCGATCTCCAAAGCCCAATTAGAAGTTCTTTCAGTAGGTAGAATATTTAAACTATTGATTACATCTGGATAATCCATGATTTCAAAATAGAAAAGACCCAGCTCTGACTCATTATTAATATAAAAATCTAGGGTATCACTCTGACCAGATAGGGATAAACCATTATCCATTGAGAGTTCGACCCACTCAACAGGAGTGGCTGATACCGTTGAAGTTGGACCCGACTCCGTGCCATCAGGATATACTGCAGTAACATAATAATAATATGTTGTACTATTAATAACATCTTCATCTAAATAGGTGGTAACATCTCCACCAACTTCGGCTATTTCTTCAAAATCTGAGACACTATTTAAAGATCTATAAACCCTAAAAGCATCAAGATCAACGGGCCTATCATCTAGGAAGACTGGCTGGTCTAGATCCACTTTCAAATCATAAGGGATTCCACCTCCAAATTCGAAAATAATATCCTCTTTAGGTGCAGATAATAACCACTCTCCCAATTCAGTTAATTGAAAATGTACTATACGATCAACATCTCTTGCTGCAAAAGTTATAAACACATCATCCACTGCCCAACCTGAAGCCCAGAATCCATTATCATTAGAGCGGAATGCAATATATAAATTAGATACCCCTGCATAGTTTGAAAGGTCAACAGTTTCAACTACCCATTCTGCCACAGGATCAAGAGAGACTACTTCTTCAAAATTAACCCCATCGGTACTTACCTCGATGTGTGCACTATGAC
>Ga0066836_10000852_pt1 | contig 15489 bp, 14 predicted proteins | sample ETNtaG_18_FD_71568 | JGI IMG/M metagenome (GOLD analysis project Ga0066836, IMG submission 71568) | Marine microbial and viral communities from oxygen minimum zone, Eastern Pacific Ocean - ETNP201302SV91 | ecosystem: Environmental > Aquatic > Marine > Oceanic | place: Pacific Ocean: Eastern...
CAACGCGGCTACCCTGTACTCGTACATGGTTTGCAAAGCGATTTCACCGGGCGCGTTACCAGTGCGCAAGTGTTTGCCCATTTAAACTGGAATGCCGTTCACATGCCCCACACCGCACCCGTGTACATGCCCATGGCGCAAATTTATCCGCGTATTGAAGCCTTGTTGCAAACCCGCAAGGTACTGGGTGTGCGCAGTTGCACCCACACCTTGGTCAAATTGATGGTGCCAAGCGCATTCAGCAATGCGCTTCTGGTGACCAGTTACACCCATCCAGAATTCTGGAATTTGCAACGCGAGGTGCTGTGCGCAACAGGCCACACTGCGCTGGTGTTGCGCGGCCATGAAGGCGAACCAGTGGCAGCCCCTTACCGCAGCCCCCGAATGGATGGTGTGAAGGCTGGCGGCACCTGGTGTATTTCCGAGCCCGAAAACCTGTTTACCGAACAGCCTGATCCACACCCCGATATTGACGCAGAATCAACCGCACGTTTAATTGAAATGTGGTTGAACAATCCGCAGGAAATGCCGCATGGATTTGCGCGTCAGTTGGATGCAATTGAGGCTGTTCACCAAGCACCAAACCAAGCAATAAGCCATGCAGCAATTTGATGTCATTGTGATTGGTGCCGGTGCTGCCGGCCTCATGTGTGCCGCGCAAGCCGGGCAGGGTGGTTTGCGGGTCGCATTGCTGGACCACAGTGAAAAACTGGCTGAAAAAATTCGGATCAGTGGTGGTGGGCGTTGCAATTTCACCAATGTGAAGGTGTCTGAGGACAATTTCATATCTGAAAACCCAAGGTTTGCCCGCTCCGCCTTGGCGCGTTATACACCCGCCAACTTTATTGCGCTGGTGAAGCAATACAACATACCCTTTCATGAAAAACACAAAGGCCAGTTGTTTTGCGACCGCAAAAGCGACGACATCATTGACATGCTTGCAGCCGAATGCAATGCAGGCAAAGTGAAGTGGTTTCGCCCCCACAGCGTGAATGCAGTGGAACATGACGGTAGCCAGTTCAAATTAAGCACTACAGCGGGTGCCTTACAGGCCCGCAATGTGGTTGTGGCCAGTGGGGGCTTGCCAGTGCCCAAAATTGGCGCCACCGATTTTGGCCTGAAGCTGGCCAAGCAGTTTGGCCACACACTGGTCGATCAACGACCTGCACTGGTTCCGCTTACTTTTGATTCCGGCATGTGGGAGCCCTTTGTCGGGTTGGCTGGTGTGGCGCTACCAGTGTATAGCCGCGGAAGCGATTCCAATGCCCCCTGGTTTGATGAAGACTTGTTGTTTACCCACCGGGGCTTAAGTGGCCCCGCCGTGCTGCAGGCCTCTACGTACTGGAACCCGGGCAAGCCAATTACGCTTAACCTGGCTGGCAAGGACACAGACGCGGCGGCGCTACAAACCGATTTGCTGCAAGCCACGCTGGGTGCAAAAGCCAACGCCGAGAACTGGTTTGCTGCGCAAGTGCCGCACTGGCCCAAGCGTTTGGTGCAGGCTTGGCTGAATAAACCGGAATTGCAGGCCATTGCAGGGCGCAAAGTGGCGGAGTTGGGAAAAAAGCAACTGGGGCCCTTGGCGCAGTTAATTGCAGCCTGGCAGCTGGTGCCCAGTGGCACCGAAGGCTACAAAAAAGCCGAGGTGATGCGCGGTGGTGTTAGCACCGCCGATTTACAGCCCAAAACACTCGAGTCGCGCAAAATTCCAGGCCTGTACTTTATCGGCGAGGTGGTGGATGTAACTGGCTGGTTGGGTGGTTACAACTTCCAGTGGGCTTGGGCCAGTGGCTACACTGCGGCCCATGCAATATTGGACCAAAAATAGTTGAAAACCCTTGAGAAAGCCGGCTTTCGCATGGTACTATCTCGGTCTTTGCCAGATTCTTGGCGGTAACTCTTTGCTCTAACGCATTGGGTTTTGCATAAAAAAATATGTGAAATCAATGGGTTAGGGGTTAGAAAAGAGCTGAAAAACAACTTACGAACACCCGATTGGAGCCATATGCCAAACGTTCGCGTTAAAGAAAACGAGCCATTTGAAGTTGCCCTGCGTCGCTTCAAGCGCACTATCGAAAAAACAGGTCTGTTGACTGAACTGCGCTCACGCGAGTTCTATGAAAAGCCAACCGCTGAGCGTAAGCGCCTGAAAGCTGCCGCCGTAAAGCGCCACTACAAGCGCCTGCGCAGCCAAATGTTGCCCAAGAAAATGTATTGATTCGTTTGGCATGTCACTGAAAGCGCAAATTCTTGAAGACATCAAGCAGGCCATGAAGGCCCGTGAGCAGGCAAAGCTCACAACGCTTCGAATGCTCTCAGCGGCAATCAAACAAAAAGAGGTCGACGAACGCGTCGAACTCGACGATGGGGCGGTCCTCGCCATCATCGAAAAGCAAATCAAGCAACGAAACGAAGCCGCCATCCAGTTTGAGCAGGGTGGTCGGCCAGAGTCGGCTGAGGTTGAAAAAGCCGAAGCTGCTGTTTTGGCATCTTATCTTCCCGCGCAATTGTCCGAAGCAGAAGTTGTGGCCGAAATTCAGGCCATTGTTCAGGCAGTGGGCGCAACTGGCCCGCAAGACATGGGCAAAGTCATGGGCGCAGTGAAAGCCAAGCTGGCTGGAAAGGCTGACATGAGCAAAGTATCTGGGCTGGTCAAGGCCGCTTTGGCCAAATAAGCTGGCCCATCGCAAACCAACTGCTCGTTTCCTCCCCTTTGGGTTTGTTATTCTAGAAGTCGGGCCACTGGCTCTGATTTTTCTGCATGTGAATTCACCCAAACTGCATGATTCCTCAAAGCTTTATTGATGACTTACTCTACCGCCTCGACATTGCCGATGTGGTGGGGCGTTATGTGCAGTTAAAAGCGGCCGGGGCTAACTTGCAGGGCTTGTGCCCATTCCACAACGAGAAGTCTCCATCATTCACGGTCAGTCCGTCCAAGCAGTTCTATCACTGTTTTGGTTGTGGTGCACATGGCAATGCAGTGGGGTTTGTGATGGAACACCTTGGGCTTACCTTCCCCGAGGCCGTTGAAAACCTGGCGGGCAATTTGGGCATTGAGGTGCCTTATGAAAAAGGCATGGATGTACCGGCCGAGGTGCGTTCCGAGCGGGAAGAGCTGGTTGAGTTGCTGACACGCGCCGCCAACTATTACAAGGCACAGCTTAAAAAAAGCCCGGTGGCCATTAATTACCTGAAAAACCGCGGATTGACCGGGCAAGTGGCCGCCCGCTACGGCATGGGTTACGCGCCCGATACTTACCAAAACCTGGAAGCCGTGGTCGAGAATTACGCAAGCAATACCCAGCTGGATTTGGCCGGGCTGACCAAAATCAGCGACAGCAACCGTCGGTACGATGCATTCCGCGGTCGCATCATGTTTCCCATTCGCAATGCCAAGGGGCAGGTAATTGGTTTTGGTGGTCGTGTACTGGGCGACGAAAAGCCGAAATACCTGAACAGCCCCGAAACGCCAGTTTTCTCAAAAGGGCACGAGGTGTATGGCCTGTTCGAGGCGCGCCAGGCGGTTCACAAAATGGGTTATGCCTTGGTGACCGAGGGGTACATGGATGTGGTGGCCTTGGCACAGTGGGGTTTCGAGAACGCAGTGGCCACGCTGGGTACAGCAGTAACGCCTGATCATGTATTGAAATTATTCAAACAAACTGACCGGCTGGTTTTTGCCTTTGATGGCGATGGGGCTGGTCAAAAGGCGGCATGGCGCGCCCTGCAGGCCTGTTTGCCACACGTTAGCGAAAACAAGCGGGCCGATTTCATTTTCCTGCCCGCCGAGCATGATCCCGACTCTTTTATTCGAACCGAAGGGCCAGATGGCTTCGAGGCCATGGTGGCGCAAGCCGCCTCCTTGTCAGAATTTTTGGCGCGCTACCTGGAGCGCAACTACCCCCTGCAGCAAATTGAGGGCAGTGCGGCTGCCATTTCATTTTTGAAGCCTTTGATTGTGCAAATGCAGCCCACCGTTTACAGGTCGTCGTTGTTGCGTGCATTGGCCAATTTGCTGGGTGCCACACCCATGGAGCTTAGCCGCCACTTGGGTTTGAAAAGCCGCGAGGGCGGGGGTGATTACTTTTCACCGAAAAACAAGGGGCAGTTTCAGGGTGGGCAGCAAAATGGGCAGCAGGGCAAATTTTCCGGCAAGAAGTTCAGTAAACGGTTTGGAAAGTTCGACGACGAGCCATTACAAAACAATTGGGGCCCCAGGCCCACTGCAAAATCGCCGTTATTAAGCCTGGCTGCGCGGGTTATTCGCGCACCTCAGCTTGTGGAGTTGTGTAATTCATTGCTTGAGCTGTACGAGCGAGAGCAAGACCCCGCAGCCGAGGTGCACAGTTTTGTTCATTTGCTTGAAAAAGTCAGAAACGACCCCAACTTGCTAGAGGCTAGGCTTCAACATGCCTTCAATGACGAAGTGCATCAAAATTGGGTTAACTCGGTTCTGAAAGAAGCGCGCAGTTTGGATGATTCCCTCGATTTTGAAACCGAGTTGCGTTCTGGCGTGTATCAATGTAGCGAGCTGTGGTTTAAGGCTGAGCTGGAGCGGCTAACCGCCGAGATGCCCACTCAGGGGGAGCAACTCCGTTGGTATCACGAGTGCATGCAACGCTTCCAAGAATTAAAACAAAAGCGAGTTAATCAGTTATAATTAAGGGTTACGGTGCAGCTTTTGCATCTTTTTGTAGTGCGCATTTGCGCATTAGGTGGCTGTTATTGAGTTGTTCAGGGAATGAATGTTCAAAATACTCAACATTTTTTCAAAAACACAGGAACAGAAAGCCAAATCCGGCCACAAAACCAAGTCTGCGAAGTCACAAACCGTGAGTTCTCAGCAAACCGATACACACACACAGATTCCTGGTGGCCAAAAGCCGGAGAAGGAATCCTCCACTAAGGCATCCAAACGCAAGGGAGCGTCGTCAATGGCAGGGAAGAAGGTTTCTCCTCAAAAGGCAACTGTAAAAGAAGCGAAAGTAAACACCGTGGTTAAGAAGACAGAATCCAAGAAAACAGCACCTGTTGCTGAAAAGCCTGTGAGCAAGAAAGCCGCTGCGCCCGCACCCGCACCTGTTGTGGCCGATGAAACGCCCAAGCGTGGCCGCAAGCCCAAAGTGGTTGAAGCTGCTGCCGAGCCAGTGGCCAAGGCAGCCAAGCCTGTAGCCAAAGCGGCGGCCAAGCCCGCCAAGGTGGCGGAGCCCGTTGCTGTTGAGGAAGTGCAGCCCAAAAAACGCGGTCGCAAACCCAAGGTGGTTGAACAGGCGGCGCCAGCGCAAACCGCTGAAGCCCCCAAGGGGCGTGGACGCCCGCCCAAGGCTGGCAAGCCCAAGGCTGAAGAAGAGGACGACGAGGACATCGATTCCGGTGCAGACGCATCGATCGACTCCGACGATGTGCCCGAAGACGACGATTCAGATGCCAAAAAAGCCGACCTGGTGATCATGCCCAAGCGTGGTCGCGGCTCCAAGGCCAAAGACAAAGCACTGATCAACTCGGCTTACCTCAGCTCGGCCAACGCCACTGTTGAAGAACTCGAATTGCGCCGCAACCAGCTTAAAACCCTGATCAAAATGGGTAAAGAGCGCGGCTACCTGACCTTTGCTGAAATCAACGACCACTTGCCTGACGATGTAACCGACGGCGAAGTGATCGAAGCCATGGTCAGCACCTTCCACGACATGGGTATCACTGTTTACGAACAGGCCCCTGACGCGGAAGCCTTGTTGATGAACGACAACGCACCAGTGGGCACTTCTGCCGAAGACGCAGAAGAAGAAGCTGAAGCCGCGTTGAGCAACGTTGACTCTGAATTTGGCCGCACCACCGACCCCGTTCGCATGTACATGCGTGAAATGGGTACGGTTGAGTTGTTGACTCGCGAAGGCGAGATTGAAATTGCCAAGCGAATTGAAGCTGGCCTGAAAGACATGGTGCAAGCCATTTCTGCGTGCCCAGCCATTGTCGAAGACGTGGTTGGCCTGGGCCAGCGCATTGCTGAAGGTTTGTCGACGGTAGATGAAGTGGTTGACGGCATTGTTGACGACTCAATTACAGACGACATGGTTGAAGCCGCAGCGCCTGAAGAGGTTAGCGACGACGAAGACAGCGATGACGAAGAAGAAGGCAATGACGGTGGCACCACCTCCGGCATGTCGGCCCGTCAGCTGGAAGAACTCAAGAAGAATTCGCTGGTGGTTTTTGCTGAAATTGAAAAGCAGTTTGCCAAGCTGAAAAAAGCACGTGCAGATGGTGGCTACAATTCTGCGGCCTACAAAAAAGCCAAGGAAGCGATTGCCGAACAGTTCATGAAAATTCGCTTCACTGCCAAGCAGGTTGAGCGCCTGTGCAGCATTTTGCGTGAGCAAGTGGACAGTGTTCGCAAAATTGAACGTGAAATTTACGACATCGCCGTAAACCGCGTGGGCGTGCCCCGCGAGCAGTTCCTCGATAAATTCCGTGGTCATGAAGTGGAAGCGGCCTGGGTAGATACATTCAGCGCATCGAACGCGGCTTGGGCTGAAACCTGGGCGCGTAATATTCCTGCGATCAACGAATTGCAGCAAAAGCTGGTTGCCATTCAAGACGCGGTTTCTTTGCCTTTGAATGACTTGCGCGCGATCAACAAACAAATGGTGTCCGGTGAAAACCGTGCCCGTTTGGCCAAGCGTGAAATGATCGAGGCCAACTTGCGTTTGGTGATTTCGATTGCCAAGAAGTACACCAACCGTGGCTTGCAATTCCTGGATTTGATCCAGGAAGGCAACGTGGGCTTGATGAAGGCGGTGGACAAGTTTGAATACCGCCGTGGCTACAAGTTTTCGACATATGCCACCTGGTGGATTCGCCAGGCCATTACCCGCTCCATTGCTGACCAGGCACGCACCATTCGTATTCCGGTGCACATGATCGAAACCATCAACAAGATGAACCGTATCAGCCGTCAAATTCTGCAGGAAACCGGTATTGAGCCCGATCCCGCCACCTTGGCCGAGCGCATGGAAATGCCCGAGGAAAAGATTCGCAAGATTCTGAAAATCGCGAAAGAACCCATTTCGATGGAAACACCGATTGGCGACGACGACGATTCTCACTTGGGCGATTTCATCGAAGACAACCACACTTTGGCCCCGCAAGACGCTGCACAGTACAGCAGCCTGCGCTTTGTGACCAAAGATGTACTCGATTCGCTGACCCCACGCGAGGCGAAAGTGCTGCGCATGCGTTTTGGTATTGAGATGAGCACCGACCACACGCTGGAAGAAGTGGGCAAGCAGTTTGATGTAACCCGCGAGCGGATTCGTCAAATTGAAGCCAAGGCACTTCGCAAGCTGCGTCACCCCAGCCGTTCAGACAAGCTGAAAAGCTTCCTGGAAGGCGAATAAAGCTTTTGAAAGGTAAAGTGGGGCTGTAGCTCAGCGGTTAGAGCAGAGGACTCATAATCCTTTGGTCGAGGGTTCGAACCCCTCCGGCCCTACCACATTGATTGGAAAATGCCTTGGGTTAGTCACCCAAGGCATTTTTTGTTGCGCCGTCATATTGTCTTTATCATCCAATTATTTGAGCGGATGATGAGATTGATGAGGAATTCTGTGTACTCAGTGATACTTAGCCAACACCAAGGTATAGGGCGGCGGCAAGGTTTGTCGACACAGAAAATTGACGCCCTTAAGCGTGAATTTTCCAATCCGGCAAAGTTCACGAATCCTTCTGAAACCAGCGTTTTTGTCGCAGGCTCGTTGGGGCGACACGATTCAGGTGAGAATTCTGATTTGGATTTATTTTTGACATCCAGTGCCGAAGTGCCTATCTCTCATCTTGATAACGTTAAATGTTTGGCCTCGATACTTGGTGTGTATGAGGAGTTGGGCTATGGGCAGCCTAGCAATGACGGTGAATTTCTAAAAATATTCAATATTCCACAGCATGAGTCTTGTGTTGGCTCTGCCAGAGATGATGGGGTCAATTGGTTTACGGTGCGAATGCTGATGTTGCTGGAAAGTAAGCCGCTTACAGATCCGCAGTTGTATCGAAGACACAAAGAGGAAATTCTTAAGTTCTACTTTCGCGACAGAGACAACGGCAGTCAATTTAAACCTCTGTTTTTATTGAATGATTTGCTCAGGTTCTGGCGAACGTTGTGTTTGAATTACGAGAATGCAAGATCGGGGCCTACACGTTCATGGAAGAAGCGAAACTTCAACTTGAAGTTTAGTCGGATGCTGACAGTATTCAGCACGGTGTTGCCAATGGTTTTACAAAGCCATGTTAATCAGGAGTGGCTTTTGGATTTAACAGAGAAAACTCCACTTGAGAGGCTGGCTGTTGGTTTGGACATGTTAGATGATGCACAATTAAGTCGTGGGTTTACAATTTTTTTGGACGACTACGAGTTTTTCTTGCACACTAAAGAATATCAGGATTTCAATTTGCTTGATGACCCCACCAGGATGGCTTTGAATGACAAGGCTGGGCAAGTCTCCAGTTTTTTGTTTTCGGCCTTGCATCATCCCAGTGTCTCACCTGAATATCGACAGTACCTTGTAATTTAAAATGGCCAACGCTCAACAGATTCTTACGCTAGAAGTGAAAGACAAAAAGATCCAGGATCTTTTTGTCGATCTTCGTTCGCGCTTTAATCGCGTTGGAAAAATACCCTCAAGCCCCCACGTAACGATACGCGGCCCATACAAGACAGCGGTGTCCTCTCGCAGATCCAAGCAGATCATGCAGAGACTTTCCCACGAACCGAAGCTGCGATTGTCGGGTGTAGGACGCTTTGAATTGGCGGATTGTCATGTGGTGTATCTATCGGTTCAAGGCGAAGCGCTAAGAAAGGTCTGGTGGAAACCAGATTTTCCAATTAACCAGTTCGGCTTCAATCCCCACATCACAGTATTCAAAGGGGATAAAGAGTCGGCTGACCGAGTTTTTGATGCGCTCACCCAATTTTCCGTTGAGTGTCCAATTGAGCTTTTTGAACTAAGAGTAGATGTTATCGGTCAGGGCGCTTTGAATTTCGAAAACTGATTAACTGTTAATCCACTTCAGGCCCTGAAGCGTCACCTTCGAAATGACATAAAACCGAATAGCCCGGCCCAACACCACTGCCGGTAAAAAAGCCGCCAAGGGCATTGCGCCTGCGCCTGCGGCCAGCGCCAGTGTTTTAAAGGGAATGGGCGCAAATGCCGCGATAAACAAAATAGGCGGGCCGTATTCAGCCATCAGTGTTGTGGCCTGGTTTATTTCTTCCAGGTTAACCGATTGTGCCCATGTGGCCAATTCACCTGCGAATGCAAACCCAAGTAAGTACGCTGAACAGGCACCAGCCACCGAACACAGCACGCATGCGATCATCAGGGGTTTCCAGCGGTCTGGGCGACCTATGATCATGGGCGGCAACATGATGTCGCTGGGCACGGGAAAAATGAATCCACCCAGGTAGGTCAGCAGACACATGGCTGCAATGCCGAAACGGCTGTTGGCCAGTTTCTCGCAAATGGATTTGAGCATGCCTGGTGTCGCTTTGGGGGATTGGTCAAGTGTTCTATATTGACCGAGCAATGTTTCAGGTCTTAATCAGCAGGGCGTTGAATTCACGTATCACCTGCGTAAATGCGTCTGTATTCAATGTTTCCAGGCGATGCGCTCGCAACTTGGCAACGTGTTCAAAGGTCAGGGGTTCTGCTTCGATAACACCCATGGTCCAGTTGTCGAACATGCGCTCTTTCATCGGAGAGATTTGAATGATTCGACTGTCGGTGTGCCGCTTGTCGTCGAGAATTTTCATGTAGGTGCGCAGCACATTTTGCTCTGGCCCTTCAAGCACTTGCATGAACATGCCACCTCCGTGAACCAGCACGCCTGTGATTCCCGCTGCGCTGTTGTTTTTCCTGGAGATCAACAAGATTTCTTTCAGCACTTCTTCACTGAAATCGGACTTGGCCTGGCTGCAATACAAAAGACGAATCATGAGCAGCACTCCGGGTGGGTTGGGGGTTTGGCGATTTGATTTCACTATGTTAGTGGGTTGATTTGATCGCGCGTCGATAGAGGATATGGGTAATTTGGGTGGCAATTCCCGCTTTGTCGGGATTTACTCGGCGCTGGCTTCTTCATTTTCTGACATGTTGTCGGCCGAAGTCCTGTAATCATTTTCCTGTGTGTCTGATTTATATCGGGAATCGTTCTAAGTATCTTTTTGTTTTTCCGCCTCAACAAACCAACCTTCAGCATCATCATGATCTCTGGCGACAAACCCCCGATAGCCTTCACCATGCCCGATCCCAAGAAGGCGGACGCATTGGCCGCCTCGCGCCCACCGGAGGTGAAAACCGCCGCGGACCGGGATGGTGCCAGCGTGGTGGTGTCGATCTCAAGGCCAAGAGGCACCATGTTGGTAGACAGTACCACCCCGTTTGATGCGGACAAGGTGGAAATGATTCGCCGTCAGCTGAGTGAGGGAGGCTTGAAAATTGATGCCAGCATAGTGGCTGATCGCATGATTAATGATCAAAAAGCACTGTTGGGAGGGTAAATTCTCAAAAGTGTTCACTTAAAAAAGCCTTTTCAATCAAATAAAAAAATATCAATACAATCAATTATTTAGTCAATAAAATAAGTGTACAGTTGTACTCTTCTGACACTTTATTCTAGTTTTTTCAGCAAAATCTCTTGCGAAAAACAGGCGTTTTTAGTTACATTGGTGCACATCTGTTCACTAACGTGGAAAACGCAATGAGAACCAACAGCCAACTGTCCAACAAAGTAGTCCGCGGACTCTCCAAAATTCTGGGTCAGGAATTCGTTACCTTCTGGCTTGAGCAAGCGGGCAGCACCCATTCAAGCGATCGTTGTCTGGCCGAGGTGGTGCGTATTGATCGCGAGACTGCGGATGCAGTCAGCCTGTGGTTGCGCCCCAATGCTTTGTTCAAAGGTTTCGAGGCTGGCCAGCACGTGAACCTGAGCATTACGATTGATGGTGTGGTGCACACGCGTTCATACAGCTTCAGCAGCGCCCCCACTGAAAGTGGGTTGGTGCGCCTGACTATCAAGCAAACTCCAACGGGTCTTGTTTCACGTTATGTAGTGAACCAACTTGAAGTGGGCACTGTGGTGGAACTGGGCGATGTGTTTGGTGACATGACCCTTGCACACACTCAGCCCACATTGAGCCAACAACGCCCCAGCATGTTGCTGCTGGCAGCGGGCAGCGGTATTACACCCATGATCAGCCTGATTGAAGAACTGGAAGTACAGGGTTGGCCAGCAGATGTAACCTTGATGAGCTGGGCGCGCAACCCGGAAGAAGTTCTGTTCGATTCAAGTTTGAAAGCCAAAGCCGGCGAACATTTCAAGTATGTGCGCTTGCTGGAAAACGGTGCCAACCTGGCCGAAGGTGATTTGGCGGGTCGCCCCAGTGCGGAGCAATTTGCCGCTGTAGCGGGTACTCTGGAAACGACCGATGTGTACGCCTGCGGCCCCGATGGCTTCATGACTGCGCTGCGCGGCATTTTGGGCGACACCCCCAAGAGTTTCCACGCCGAATCGTTCACACCCATGGCTTTGACCCTTGATGAAAACGCCGAAGTAAAAACATTCACAGTGACCCTGACCAGAAGCAACCGCATTGTTGAAGTGAGCAACAACAAGCCACTGTTGAAAGCACTGCAAGAGCAGGGCATTAATCCCCCACACGGTTGTGGCATGGGCATTTGCAACACCTGTTCATGTGAAAAGCTGACAGGCACCACGCAGAACATGCAAAACAAATCGGTGTGCGGCACCAACAACACGGCGCTGCGTTTGTGTATCAACGCCGCCCAAGGCCCGGTTTCCCTGGACCTGTAAAAGCAAAACCTAAAAATACTGGAGCAAATCATGAGAAAAGCTGACCGCAAATTGAGCCCCGCTGAACTGGAACAGTTTGGTGCCGAGATTGAAGCGATTCGCCAGAAACATTTGGCGGATGTGGGCGAACGCGATGCCAAGTACATCACCAAAATTGAAAAGGCAGTGCGCTACACCGAAATCGCGGGCCGTGGCCTGTTGATGGCCGGTATTTTCCCGCCGGCATTCATTCTTGGTACCTTGACTTTGGGCGTGTCGAAAATTCTGGAAAACATGGAATTGGGCCACAATGTGATGCATGGTCAATATGACTTCATGCAAAACAAGCGCCTGATGGGCCAAACCTACGAGTGGGACACCTGGTGTACCGCCGATAACTGGCGCTACAGCCACAACTACCGCCACCACACCTACACCAACGTGCTGGGTGAGGACCATGACATTGGTTATGGTGTGTTGCGCCTGTTCCCTGAACAAAAATGGGAACCTCGTTTTTTGGCCAACGTACCGCTGATGGTAATTTTGGCCACCTTCTTTGAAAATCTGTTGGCTTTGCAAACGCTTGAACTTGAAAAAGTAATCAGCGGTGAAAAAACCCTGAAAGAAACCAAAGATCGCGCCATTCCTACTTTCAAGAAAGCGGGTCGCCAAATTGCGAAAGATTATGTGTTCTTCCCGCTGTTGGCAGGTCCCTTCTTTTTGCCGGTGTTGGCAGGCAACTTCCTTGCGAACATCATTCGCAATTACTGGACCTTTGTCATCATTTTCTGCGGTCACTTCACAGCTGATTCCGAAGTGTTTGACAAGTCGATTATTGACGGTGAATCGCAAGCCCATTGGTATCTGCGGCAGTTGAAGGGTTCTTCAAACCTGACAGGTGGCAAGCTGTTTCACATCATGTCTGGCAACCTGAGCCACCAGATTGAACACCACCTGTTCCCCGAGGTGCCAGCGCACCGTTACGCAGAAATGTCGGTTGAAGTGCAGGAAATTTGCAAGCGCTATGGCCAGCATTACAACAAGGCTTCGCTGCTCAAGCAGTTTTCTACCGTGGTGGGCCGCGCGTTCAAGTACAGCCTGCCAAGTTTGAAGCGCAAGAATCAGGAACCATTGGCTGCCTGATTACCGTGAATCACGGGTTTTTGTAACCCGTTGGCTGATTTCCCGCGTTAGTGATTGTGCACTCCCCAAGGGGTGCGCAGTATCCATAACAAACAAAGGAAGTCAGCCATGAAAAAACTAATTTCTATCGCCGTTTTGTCTGCAGCCGCAGCCAGCCCTGCCTTCGCGGAAGGCCCTTACCTGGGCGCCACTTACAACAGCTTGGGAATTACTGATAGCCGAATTGGTGGTGTCGAGCTTGATGTTGATACCTTGGGCGTGGTTGGTGGCTACGAGCTTAGTCCCAATTTGGCCATTGAGGGTCGTTTGTTGACCGGTGTGGACGAGGAAAACTCGGGCGCATTCCGCGCTGAGGTGGATTCTTACATTGGTGCCAGCCTCTTGGGCAAATTGCCTTTGAACAATCAGTTCTCGCTGTACGGCACTTTGGGTTACGGTTTTCTGGATGCCAATGTCAGTGGCCCTGGCTTTAATACCAGCGACGACGACGGCGCACTGAGCTATGGCGGTGGTGTGATGTACACCGCAGGCAGTGTGAACATTCGTGCAGGTTACGAGATGCTGTATGACAAAGACAACATCGAAGCAGACGGCTTGAATTTGACTGCCACTTTTGCCTTCTAAACTCAAGTAACTCAGGGGTGCGCCGCGTGAGGTGCATCCCTCTGTCCACGCCTTGCTACACTCCTTGAGTGTTTGATCATTCAATGTCCAGAAGAGATGGCTTTTTGTGTTTCTTCTTGGTAGTTTTCTGATGTAACAATGCCCCTACACTTTTGAGGGGTCCTTTGGTCATCGAGAGTTTGAATGGTTCGCACCGCACTTTTTCTCAGTTTCTTGTTGTCATCACTTGTCGCCCAAGCTGCGCCTTTGCGCATTGGCGTGTCTGAAACCTTGTTGTCTTTGCCTTTGTACGTGGCTGAAGCTGAAGGGTTTTTTCAGAAGCGGGGGGTGAACGTTGAATTCGTGAACTGCGTGGGTGGTAACCGTTGCATGAAAAATATGTTGGACGGTCAAACTGACCTGGCCACCGCCACCGAGTTGCCAGTGGTGTTCAACAGCTTCTCGAGAAACGATTTTGCAATTTTGACCAGCTTTGTCAGCGTTTCAAACGACTTGAAGGTGGTGGCCCGGGCTGAGGCCAAAATTAATGAACCAGGCAAACTTCGCAACAAAACCCTGGGTTATGTCAAAGGCAGTGCAAGCCAGTATGTGCTCGATTTGGTGTTGGTGTACAACGGCATCGACCCAGACACGGTGAAGTTAAAAGCCATTACCCCCGAAACAGCCCTGACAGCCCTGGCCACCAAGGAAGTGGATGCCCTGTGCATTTGGGAGCCTTTTGCCTCTCGCATCGAGCTGGAGTTGGGAACAGACGTGCAACTGGTGCCAATCCCGAAGCTGTACACCGAGACATTCAATTTGATTGCGATGCAAAGCGTAATCAGAAACAAACCACAGGAACTTGAGCGCGTTGTACAGGCTTTGAGAGACAGCACCCGGTTTATTCAAACCCACCCGGAACAAGCCAAGGCTTTGGCTGCCAAGCGGTTGAAAATTCCGGTGCTTGTGGTGGACAAGATATTTGATGACTACCGGTTTCGTTTGAGTTTAAACCGCTCTTTGCCGCGCACAATGGAAGGGCAGGCGCGTTGGGCCCTTCGTGAAGGGCATGTGAATGTTAATTTGCCGCAACCCAATTACACCGGTTTTTTTTACCCCGCCTTTTTAAAAACGGTAGACCCTGGCGCTGTGTCGCTTCAATAAAGGGAAGTTAGAGTGCGTGTTGCCACCAAAATCAACCTTGCCATTCTTAGTACCATTGTTTGTGCTGTGGTGTTGGTGTTGGGCAATCTGTTCATTCTCAGTGAGCAGTTCAAAGGCTTGGAGCAGTCACAGAAAGCACAAAGTATTACCCGTTTGTCCTCCAGCCTGTTGGTGCTGACTCAAGAGTATGTGCTGTTCAAATCGCCTTCTGTGGCGGATGCCTGGTTGCGCACTCAGGAAGAGCTTGAAAGATTGATCAGCTCCACGGTAAGCCCCTCGGTGGCACCGCAAGAACTGTCGGATATTCAAGGTAGCTTGGCCGAGCTAAAACCAATTTTCAATGAACTGAACAACAGCACAGTGCCCGGGAATAACAGCCCGGCGTTTTTAGAACGCCGTGAAAGCCTGATTGTGGAGCGCTTGATTGCCGAAACCCAGGTAATTTCCGAGTTGGGTTACCAATGGGCCACACAAGTGAATGATGCACAGGCGCGAAACCTGAAAGGTTTGACCCTTCTTGAATCGGTGGGTTTGGGTAGTTTTGTGGTGGTGATCGCCTTGTTGGTGGTGTTGATGCGCACGGGTGTGTTGAATCCGCTGGCCAAGTTAAAACGAACAGCCGATGAAATTCGCAACGGCAATGAAGATGCTGTGTGTGAAGTAAATTCCAACGACGAACTGGGCGATGTGTCCAAAGCCGTGAACCAGATGGCTCACAACCTTGCGCACAAAAACAAGCGA
>Ga0066836_10000857_pt1 | contig 15455 bp, 14 predicted proteins | sample ETNtaG_18_FD_71568 | JGI IMG/M metagenome (GOLD analysis project Ga0066836, IMG submission 71568) | Marine microbial and viral communities from oxygen minimum zone, Eastern Pacific Ocean - ETNP201302SV91 | ecosystem: Environmental > Aquatic > Marine > Oceanic | place: Pacific Ocean: Eastern...
GGTGGTTTTGACCCGGTTCATATAGGTCATCTTGCTATGATAAAAGAAGCAAGCGATCTAGCAAATGAAGTAATAATTCTTCTTAATAGCGATAAATGGCTAACAAGAAAGAAGGGTAAGCCTTTTATGGTAGAGACTCAAAGAGCGCTTATTCTTCAAGAATTTAATAGTGTTTCTAAAGTGATGGTACAAAAAAATGATGATGATGATAGCAGTAATAATGCAATAATTGAATTTCATAAAGATCACAAAAATAAATCTATTTGTTACTGCAATGGAGGAGATAGAAGCCAAGAAAGTAAGATTAGAGAAAGTAAAATATGTAAAGATTTAGGAATTGATTTAGAATTTGGTATCGGAGGAATTCATAAACTTGAAAGCAGCTCTAATTTAACAAAAAATCATTTATCAGATATCGAAACAAGACCATGGGGAAATTTTCATATTATTGCAAAAGGCAAAGGGTACCAAATTAAAGAAATTAATATTAACCCTAGAAAAAAACAATCGCTTCAAAGACACAAGCACAGATCAGAATATTGGCAAATAATTTCAGGGAAAGGAATGGTATATTTAGAAGATTCTAAATGTAAATTAGAAAAAAATGACAATATTTTTATACCTAAAGGTGATTTACATAGAATGGAAAATACTGAAGATTGTATTTTAACTCTAATAGAAATTCAAATAGGTGATGAAATTTCTGAAGAAGATATTGAACGAATAGAAGATGATTTCGGACGTATCTAACTAAGGTAACATTGTTGTTTTATAAGTTTCAGTAGGTTTTGTCTGAGAGCCAATAGCTAACTCTAACCAAGAAATTAATTTAGGTCTTGTTTCTCTTGGGTCAATTAATTCATGCACGGAAAAATTTTCTGAACGAGGAAAAGGAGAAGACCTTTTAGCTAGTAATTCTTCTAATTCCTTCCTTTTCTCTTCAGGGTTATCTGCATTTTCAATCTCTTTCTTAAAGGCTATAGCTACTCCGCCTTCAACAGGAAGAGCTCCACTTTCTGCACTTGGCCAAGATAAAACATACCCATCAGGCGCAAAATGAGCTGCACCCGCAACTCCATATACCTTTCTCACTATAATACTAGCCCATGGAACTATTGATTGCATTACAGAGGATATTGCGGCTGTACCATGTCTTATAGTTCCAGCCTTCTCAGAGTCTGGACCTATCATAAAACCGGGCTCATCAACAAAACTGAGAACTGGGACATTAAATGTATTAATAAAATCGATAAATCTTCTTAATTTTTGAGATGCTTCTGATGTCATAGCCCCAGCATAAAACATACAATCATTTGCAATTATTGCTACGGTGTGTCCATTTAATCTACCTAGTCCTGTAATCAAGCTTGATCCATAAGATCTACTCATTTCAAAAAATGTATTATTATCAAGAACAAGATTAAGCAATTTACGCATATCGTATGCTTTTCTTCTATTTTCCGGTATTATAGAAAGTAGTTCCTCCTCTTTCCTTTCAATTTTATCTTTTGAAGTTATAGAAGGAGGTAAATTCATATAATTATCAGGAAGATAAGATAGGAATGTCTGTATTTGATGAAGAGCATCCTCTTCATTCTCAGCTAAATTGTCTACTACCCCTGAACGAAGATGCACTTCCGGCCCGCCAAGGTCTTCTTTAGAAATTTCTACGCCTAATGCTCTTTTAACTACAGCTGGTCCCGCAATTAAAACTTGAGAATTCTTAGTCATTACAGAAAAATGAGAAGCCACTAATCTTGCTGCAGGAAGTCCTGCAACAGGACCTAAAGCAGCAGTTACCACAGGTATAACGCCAAGACATTGTGAGAGTGTTTTAAATCTATTTCTAGAAAAAACTGGATCACTATTAGGTATCGTGGGTTTTTTAGCAGAACCACCAGAACCTGTAACAGACCCTCCTCCGCCCTCATGTAACCTTATCAAAGGTATTTTATATTTTAATGCCAATTCTTCAGTGTATATACTTTTTCTTAATCCTGCTGGATTAGGTGATCCACCTTTGAGAGTAAAATCTTCTCCACCAATTATAATTTGTCTATTATTTATTCTTCCAAATCCTAAAAGGAAATTAGCAGGAGTAAAATTCTCAAGATTACCATCATCATTATACTCTGAGGAGCCAGATATTTTACCTATCTCATCAAATGAATCATTATCAAGAATAATATCTAATCTCTCTCTTAAGGTTTTTCTTCCTTTTTCATGATGCATTCTTACAGATGCATCTCCACCCTGATTTAAGGCAAGTTTTTCCCTTTTTTTTATTTCATTTATATCTTTTTCCCAAGACATTGTTTTTCTCTCTTTTTTTTTGTTATGATAGTAAATAAAATAAATTATTCAAAGCTTATAAAATGATAGATTACCCGAAAGCTCCGTTTATAGAATTAGAAAACTATAAAGCACCTAAAGAAAAAGAATCTATTTATATCACTATGAAAGATGGGATAAAAATAAGATTAATATATTGGAAGAATTCATCTAAAGAAGGTCAAAATAATGGAACAATTCTTCTGCAACAAGGGCATAATGAATTTATAGAAAAATACTATGAAACTATACAAGAATTTCTAGATAGAAATTATAGTGTTGTTTGTTTTGATTGGAGAGGACAAGGTCTTTCAGACAAGATGATTGACAATATCCATAAACAACATATTGAGGATTTTGATATTCATAGCCAAGACCTAAAATTTATAGTTAAAGAATTTATTTATAAATATTTTCCAAAACCTTTCATAGGAATAGGTCATTCAATGGGTGGGTGCATTCTTCTCTCTTCAATAAATAAAAATGATCAAATTTTTGATAAAGTTATTTTATCTTCGCCAATGCTTGGCTTTAAAAATGAAACATTATTAATGCCTCTTATTTCTTTATTATCTTTGTTTGGCTCTAAAGAAAGTTATTTTATTGGCTCTAAGCCAAATATGGGTAAAGAAACACCTTTCGAAGAAAATGACTTAACTTCTGATAAAGAAAGATACATGAGAACATTAAAACTCGTTCGTAAAAATCCAAATATTAGATTATGGGGGATAACAAACAAATGGGTTCAGGCTGTTAAAAAAAGAATATTAATTATACGAAAAAAAGAGTGGGCTGAAAATATTGATACACCCATTTTATTTATAAATAGTTTAAAAGATAAAGTAGTCTCACCAGATCAAATCATTTCAATGTCTAAAAGATTAAAGAACTCAAGATTAGTAAATTTTGAATCATGTAAACATGAAATATTCATGGAGAAAGATTGCTATAGAGAAAAATTATGGAATTATATTGATGAATTCCTTAATAGAGATTTATGATAAAAAATTTAGTCTGGAATAACATCAAAAGCTAGAGTAATCCTTTCTTCATCTGAAGAAAAAGGAATCGTAGAATGAAAAATTGATGAAGGGAACATAATTATGTCACCTTTATTTATTTCTTGAATCTTTTCAGGAAAGCTTACACCATTACTTGGATATTCTGCACCATCAAAACTAAATTTTAAATCACCATCATTTAAACTCTTTCTTTTAGGTCGCTTTAAATAAATTGAAGAACTTACCCATCCTATTTTATGAATATGAGGTTTAAGTTCTCCTCCTTGCTTTAAGGTAATTATCCAGCCATATATACCAAAATCTTTTGGCCAATACTTAATAACTCCCTCTTCACTATCAGAAAATTCTTCTCGATATAATTTGATTTTTTTCTCTATTATTTCTTTTATCTTCTTTACTGAGCTAAAATTTAGCATGAACAAATTACCAGAAGTTTGTAGGCCATTTATTATTAATGCTTGAGCCTTTTGTGAAGTATTGGCATCATTTATATCTCTCATTAAATCATTTATAAGATCATCATCCATTAAATTATTTTCAATTAAATTTTCTTTTTTAATAAACCTGAAAGGCTCACTACAAAAATTATAATTATCATAAGTTGAATTTTTAATAGCTGCATGTTTGCTTATAGAAGCCACTAATGGATTAGGTTGCTCTTTTCTAGACATATCAAGGATTTTATCAAATTCTTTTTTGTCAGAATTTTTATCTAAATATATACATTCTAATTGGAAAGCTGTACTTAAACGTCTATTAGATACTCCATAATGGAAAGCTGCTTTTTTTAAATTTTCTATTTTACGATACCCCTGCGCTAAACTGTAATTCGCTATATCATCATCAGGATACTTTTTCACTAGCTTCTCATAAAAGCTAATAGCTTCCGTTTGCTTTCCTATTTCCTGAAGAGTATCCCCCAAACCAACTAAAGCAGTATAATTCTCTGAGTTAATTTCTAGTACTTTATGAAAGAGATCTATCGAATTTTCTATTTTTCCAATTCTTGCATAAGAGTGAGCAATTAAATTCAAAGTATCTACATCATCAATATCCTCTTTTTTTAATTTATCTGCTTTTTCGATTACCTCTTGATACCTATTTTGATTGAAGAGTTTGTTCAGTATCTCTATATTTTTTGTTTTTTGAAGAGTCATTGATTTATATATTCTTACTGTGCTGCTAACATAAATTTTGAATCGCAATCATCTATAAGCTTTAAATTAAAACTACTAATAATCTCAAACAAATTATCTTTTATTTTTTTAAAATTATAGTTCTTTTTAAAAGATAGTTCATCCATATACAAATCTCTTCGGATTTCAATTTGAAGAGTCTCTATATTTCTTGAAATATTATGATAATTTTGCGTTATAAAGCCACCAGAATATGGACTATTAATACCTACAGAAAATTTTCTTTCAGAAAAAAGATGTTTAACAAAATTTATATTCTTGTTAGAACATGAATTTCCTTTGCAATTTCCTAAAACAATATCTGGTAGATCAAATTTGAATTTTGAAGAAATATCTATTGATGGCATTGAGTGGCAATCTAAAATAAAAACTTTTCCGAATTTATTTAATTTCATTTTAATTAATTTTTCTAATTCCTGGTGCCAGGGTTTATAATATTTATCAATTAAAGCAGATACTTCATCTGCCGTAATTTTTTTTTTGTGCTTCAACTCACCAAGAGGTGTGTTAGATGGGATTAAACCTATTCCTGATTTAACATAACGAGAATTTACTACATTAAAATTAAGATTGCCTTTTATTTTCGTTATATCTAATTCAGAGCTCTTTCTATTTAAATCTATAACGGACCTTGATAAATGCGCTTTATGAAAAGCCATTTTATTTTTGAATTTTTTATTATCTATCAATTTGTCAACAAACATATCTTCAATTGATTTACAGTAATTAAGTTTTGAATCTAAATTTTTTAGAAAAAATTTAGGATAGATTGTTCCAGAATGTGGAGAAGTAATTATTAAAGGGCTTTCTTCAAAATCTTCTTTAGAATTATTTAAAAACAATATTTTACCTTTATTTTTGTATAATCATTATATATGAGATAAAAATATAATTCACTATAAACCAAAATGTATAATTACTGGATGGATCGATTATCACTAAAATTATTTATTTTATAAAAAACAATATTTAACTAGATATTGAATTTACATTAGGGCGCGTAGCTCAGCGGTAGAGCACTACGGTGACATCGTAGGGGTCGCTGGTTCAAACCCAGCCGCGCCCACCATAAATCTTAAGCCTTTAACTTAGATGTTCTCTTAAAAGATTTTCAGCAAAATCAGCTTTCTGCTCACTTTTGAATGCAATTAGATTAATGTCGTAATATTCTTTTCGAGAGGTTGCAGCTACAAATTTAAAACTATTTTGGATGAAAAGTGCTGTTAAAGATTTTTCTGTATATCCAGATTTGTGAGCCATATAATAATTTCCCTTTTGAAGCTCATTTCGCCATCCATATAAGATATCTATTGCAGAAACATAGAGATTCTTGTCTAATTCTTTTGTCTTAGCATTTTTAATATAGTAAAGGGGTTCAAGAGATCCTTTTTCTAACACTGCCTCACAAGTAGATATTAAATCTGGACATACTATCATTACATAGCCATCTTTCTTAAGGATTCTGTTAAATCCCTTAACCGCAGTGATTGCTTCATGAATATATAAATGTTCAATATTATGACTAGAGTAAATAGCATCAAATGTTTCATCTTTGATCATTGATAAATCTGTCATAGAAGAAATAATATCTGGATTTGCATTAGAATCTATATCAAGAGTAACCTCATCCCAAAGATCTGAATTAAAAACCTTAGTTGTGCTATCTTTTCTTTTAGGGCCACAGCCTACATGTAAAAATTTTAATTTATCCATTTTAAACTTATATTATGTCTTTATTTATACCCAAAATGTCACTTTAAGGTATTTTTTGTCAATTAATAATAATTACTTATTTTATAGCAAATCAGATATATTCTTGAATAAAATTATTTAATACCCATATATCAAAAATAGAAAATAAGGAGATAAATTATGTTAGTTGAAGGTTTAGGTAAAGTTACATTTGTTAATGGTATTCTAAGAGTGCAGTGCTTAGAGGTCGATGCATCTGGTTCTGATAAGGAATCAGGGTCTATTGAAATTCCTTCTGGAAGTTTAGCAGCTGTTTTAAATGGTTTAGTTAACGCCACAAAAGAAATTGATGGAAAACTTAAAGACTTACAAGATTCTGAAACGGAAAAAAATAAAAAGGATAGCAAAGGAAAAAAAGATAAAAAAAATTAATTAGGAGAGATTTTTTATAAATCTTTCAGCTATTTAAACTAATGTTCAAAGTAAACAAAAATATAATAAAGTTATTTGTAGTATTGCCGATTTTATTTTCACACGGTATAGCGCAAGAAAAGGAAACCTACCCTACTTTTGCGAATATATCAGAAATTAATTTGTATATTGATGAGAACGATTTTTTTGATTTAATTAGATCAAGCATTTTTGATCAACCTGAATTTGATTATTCAACTTCATTAACCAAGGAACAAGAATTTAATTTAAAATTTGCCAGAAGATCAAGATTCCCTACTATATCAGGAAGCATTGTCAATGATGAAAGTTTTGAAAGAAATATTACCGATCAGACTTCTGTAAGAAAACGCCGTGATGATAGTTTTGATGCTAATGTTGAGATTAGACAGCCTATATATTCTGGAGGACAAATTAATTCATTAATAAAAGTTGCACGTAGTAAAGCAAAAAACGCGTCTAAAGAAAAACAAGAAATTATTTCTGATCTTATTCTAACAGCAAATGAGATTTATATAAATGCAATGGCAGGTTCCTTCGTTGCTGATTATGCAGAAAGTTTATTAAATATTTTAATCCCATATAAAGAAAAAGTTAAAGATCGAGTAAGAGCTGGTATTATGGACCCTGTTGATTCAGCTGTATTTAATGTTAGAATGAATTCTCTTGAAACCTTAATTTCTCAATTAAAAAGTGAAGCGGAAAAAAGTAGAAATAGATTTAGCATATTCTTTAAAAATGACATGAAAAGACTTGCTTTCCCAAAAGTAATAGTTTCCGGTAATCAATTTAATATATCAAAAGAATCATATGATGTCGAAAGAGCTCAATATACATATGACGAAAAAAAAGCTGAGATAGGTAATGTTAGAAGCGAATATTTACCAAAATTTGGTATAAGTGCCCGCTACACAAAATATGATATTGATGATGATAGTAATGAAGATGATATACGTGGTGGTCTTTATATGTCTGTACCAATATTTAGTTTTGGTAGAGGTATAGCAAAAATTAACTCTGCAAAATCTGCTGCTGAAGCTTCTAGAAAATCTATAAGTATTGCAAGAAAAGAAGATCAAGAAATGGAGTATAAAATAATAAGCGATTTTAATAACGCAATTAATAACAGAGAAATCTTTCTAAACTCTTTTAATGATACATTAACTCAAAGAAAAGCTTTGCAAGATAGATTGGAACTAAGCGGATTTGTTGTTAATGCATTTGCAGAAGTTATTGAAAATGAAATTTCGCAAGTAAAAAATCTTCTTGGTAATGAAACTCAGATTTTATATGGCCACCTATTAATCCTTCATCAGAATCAAATGCTTAACAATACTTTTAAAATAGATCTTACTAATGAATACTAAAGAAAAAACTAAAGATAGAAGTAACCATTGGTTTTGGGGAACAATTCTCAAGAATAAAGGGACTTATATACAGGTTTTTTCTGCTTCAATTTTTATAAATCTTTTCCAATTAGTTTCTGCATTTTACATTATGACAGTTTATGATCGTGTAATCCCAAATAATGCTATGGATTCATTAATTGCTTTAACTATTGGTGTTGCGATTGTTTTAATTTTTGATTTTATCTTAAAATTACTTCGATCCTATTTTACAGATATAGCAGGAGCAGAATTAGATAAAGTAGTTAGCGATAAAATTTTTAAAAAAATAATTAGTCATGATAACGCAGTTTTAGGATCTCCTTCGGCAGTAGCTAGTTCCGTAAGAGAATTTGAAGGAGTAAGGGATTTCTTTTCTTCGGCATCATTGGTTGCCCTAATAGATACCCCTTTTATGCTCTTATTTATAGGGGTAATTGCTATGATAGGTGGGTGGATTGCCATAGTCCCACTATTAATTGTTCCATTAGTAATAATTGTTGCAGCAGCTGTTCAACCTCTTATCAAAAAATATTCAGAACTTACTTCCGGATACCAGAAAGGAAAAATGTCTACTTTACTTGAATTATTAAATAATATGGAAGCGGTTAGAACGGTTGCAGGTGGAGGGTTTCTAGAAAAAAAATGGAATGAAACAATTGAGTCTACTTCAAAAACTTCAATTAAAGTTCGATCTGTAAATAATGTCGCAACTACTTTCTCTCAATCAGCATTACAGATTAGTTCTGCAGGAATAGTTTGTGTTGGCGTTATTTTAGTCAGCAACCAGTCTATTACTACAGGAGCATTAATTGCGTGTGTAATATTATCCGGTAGGATCCTATCTCCTTTAGTCCAAATAGGTCACCTGCTGACAAGGTTAAATGGTACTCTTTTATCATATAAAAATATAAGTGTATTAATGGAAGATGTTGCAAGGGATGAATTAACTGAAGAAAATAAAGCAGTAATAATTAAAAATGGTAATATTGCTGTTAAAGATTTAGATTATTCTGTTGATGATTTAAAAATTCTCAATAATATTAATTTTGAAATAAACGATGGTGAAAAACTTGGTATAATTGGGTCCGTTGGTAGTGGAAAAACTTCATTAATTAAAAATTTAATCGGTTATGTTCTTCCTAAAACGGGTAAAGTTTTCTTATCAGATTATGATATCAATAATATCCCTTCACAATCTTTAAGAGAATACATTGGTTATTCCTCTCAAAACATTCAATTATTTAGTGGAAGCGTTTATGATAATATTAGTTCTGGCTTAGAAAATGTTACAGAAGAAGAAATTGTTGAAGCAGCAAGTTTAGCATGCTGTCACGAATTTATTGCTAAATTACCAGGTGGTTATAGTTATCAACTTGTAGAAAATGGGCTTAATCTTTCAGGAGGCCAAAGACAATCAATTACTCTTGCACGGGCATTAATTAGAAAACCAAAAATACTGGTGCTAGATGAACCAACCAGCTCAATGGATGCAGAAACTGAAAATCAGGTTGTACAAAATATATTTTCTTTGCCTTATAAGCCAACAATAATAATATCTACCCATAGAATTCAACACCTTACTAATACAGATAAAATTGCAGTAATTTTAAACGGACAACTTGCAAGATTCGGCCCAACAAGTGAAGTTATTCAAGTTCAAAAAAGAGAAGAATAGATATGAAAAATATGATAAATTTTTTGAATAGATTATTAAGCCCTTTTAAATCTTTATTTAATTCTTTAAAACAATATAGCTTTGAAGAAATAATAGACAATCTTGAAATTACCAATTTTAATGAAAACAAAGGTTACTATATTTTGTTTTGGGGAATAGCTTCTTTTACTATTATTTTTCTAATTTGGGCGAGTTTAGCCTCGGTTGATCAAGTTGTTAGAGCAAGTGGTGAAGTGGTGCCAACATCAAAGGTTCATACTATACAAAGCCCGGGAAATGGAATTTTAGAAGAGATTCATGCTAAAATGTCTGATGAAGTAGAAAAAGGTCAACTTCTTTTTCTTGTAAATCATAATGTTGCAAAAAAACGTTATGAGTTAGTAAAATCAACTAAAGATGCATTAGAAAGAAAAGTGAAACTTGTAGAAGATCTTGTTGAAAGAGGCTCAGAAGCAGAAATGGTTCTTATTGAAGAAAGACTTAAATTATATGAAGCAGAAAAATTATTCCAAAATGCTGAACTAGAGCTCAAATTCTCAAAAATAATATCTCCTGTGAAAGGAAAAATTAGTAGTGTTCGTGCAATAAATATTGATCAAGTTTTCCAATCTGGAGAGGAAATAGCAACAATTGTTCCTTATGATGATCTTCTCCAAATAGAATGCTCTGTAAATCCTAAAGATATTGCTTATGTTGTAGTGGGACTAAAGGCAAAATTGGCCTTTAGTGCTTATGATATGTCAATTTATGGGCAATTTGATGGTATAGTTAAGAAAGTTGCCCCAAGCACTACCCAAGATTCACCTGATTTACCTCCCTATTATAAAACCATAATAGAAATAGATAAAAATCAATTAAATAACGAAAAAAAGATTAGCCTTCAATCAGGTATGACAGTTGATGTTTCTATTATTGGTGAATCAAGAACTGTTCTAAGTTATGTTACTAATCCTATAACAAAACTATCGAAAACAGCTTTAAGAGACTAAATTTTTATTCACTAGATGGATTCCCAATTGGTAGGCCTTGTCTAGTTTCAATTATTTTTACGAAATTGGATGCCTCAAGTAATGAATCTGGCGTTCCTGTATCAAGCCATGCAAAACCTTTACCTAAAAGCTCTACATTAATTTTTTTTGATTTTAAGTATAAATTATTAAGATCAGTAATTTCTAACTCACCTCTTTTTGATGGTTTTAATTTTTTTACTAACTTTGTTACTTTTTCATCGTAATAATATAATCCTGTAACGGCCCATTTAGATTTAGTCCTTTTAGGTTTTTCTTTTATTGAATTTATTTTTAAATCCTTATTAAATGTAACCACTCCATATCTTTCTGGATCTGAAACCTGGTATGCAAATATTGTTGCCCCATCTTTTTTTCTGATAACTCTTTTTAGAAGTTTTTTAAGACCTAAACCAAAAAATAAATTATCTCCCAAAATTAATAAGGATCTTGCGCCACCCAACCATTCTTCTGCAAGAATAAATGCTTCAGCTATACCATTTGGTTTTTCTTGGCTAATGTATTCAATATTTACACCAAATTTTTTTCCATTTCCTAAGAGTTTATAAAAGTTTTCTTTCTCATGTGGTTTAGTTATTATTAATATATCTTTAATCCCTGCCTGAAGGAGCACTGTAAAAGGATAGAAAATCATTGGCTTGTTATATACAGGCAAAAGCTGCTTAGAAATTAAATCTGTCATAGGCCTCAATCTGGTTCCATCTCCACCAGCTAAAATAATTCCTTTAACTTTACTCATTACTATTATCTCTCAAATAACTAAGGTCATTCAAAACCTCTTTAACCCTATCTTGCCATTTATGCGATTCTATATCTAATGATGATAAAACGCCATAGTCAATGCTCAAGCGACTATCGTAAGGCCTTTTTGCTTTTGACTGCCATTTATCAGCAGAAATCGATTTTAATGTTCCTAATTTAGTATTAAAACGGTCTAACTCAGACTTAATAAATGATGCAGCTTCAAACCAATTAGTAAAGCCTTCATTAGTGAAGTGAATAATATGATTACTGCTTTTATTCATAATATTTTCTAATTTATTTTTATCTAATAGAATATAAATTAAATTTGCTAAATCTTTTGCATAAGTCATTGAGATTAATTGATTTTCAATAACTTCTAGAGATTCATTATTCATAAGTTTTTCTGCAATACTTTTAACAAAATTGCTTTTATTTGCACTAAAAACTGAAGCAGTTCTTATAATTAATGATTTATTATTATTCTGAAGCGTTAGAATTTCTCCTTTTAATTTACTTTCTCCATAAGAATTTATTGGGCCTGTTTCAGATGTAGAAGAAAATGGACCATTTTTAACTTTCCCAAATACATAATCAGTAGAAATATTGATAAAAGAAGCATTAATATCTTTTGCTATAGAAGCTATAAAGCCAGGAGCTTGAGCATTAATAATTAATGCATCCTCATAATTTTCTTCTGAAGCATCAACATCTGTAAATGCAGCTAGATTAACTATAGTGTCTGGCTTTATTTTATTAAGAACATATTGGATTTGATCGCTATTATTAAAATTTAAATCCTTAGAATCATAAAAAATACAATCAATTTTTGAATTTACAGTAAAATTTAATAATTCTTTGCCTACTTGACTATTTTTTCCAAATATAAGAGTGGTCATATTACTTATTAATTAGGCCTAAACGTTTTCTATCTTTCAATTTATTTAACATATGTTCCAGATGATCTATATACCATTTAACTGTAGAGCTTAGACCTTCTTCTAAGTTGGTTAATGGTGACCAATTTATGTCATTATTTATTTTACTAATATTTAAAGAATAACGTAAATCATGCCCAGGCCTATCTTCTACAAATGTTATTAATTCTTCGTAGGTTCCATTACTACGTGGTTTGGCTTGATTCAGTGTTTTACAAAGTAAATTAACTAGATTTATATTCGAAATTTCATTGTTCCCGCCAATATTATAATTTTCTCCAACTTTCCCATTTATTACTAACTTTATTATTGCACTTACATTATCAGCTACAAATAACCAATCTCTAATATTCTTTCCATCACCATAAACCTCGATAGGCTCTTCATTTAAGGCATTGAGAATTGTACGAGGTATTAGTTTTTCAGGGTCTTGCCATGGGCCATAATTATTAGAACTATGTGTCGTAATAGTAGGAAAATTATATGTTTTAAACCATGACCTAACAAGCATATCAGAAGCTGCTTTAGAGGCCGAATATGGACTATTAGGTAAATAATTATTACTTTCCTTAAAAGATTCTTCATTAAGGTCCAAAGAACCAAATACTTCATCTGTTGAGATATGAATAAATCTAAAAGCACTTTTTTTAGATTTATCTAAATCTAAATAATAATTATAAGATTCATTTAATAAATTATAAGTGCCTAGAATATTTGTTTGAATAAATAAACTTGGATCTTCGATAGATCTATCCACATGAGACTCAGCTGCAAAATTAATAATAAAATCAGGTTTAGCTAAATCAATAGATTTTTTTACAATATCAATATTAGCAATATCACCATGTATAAAATTATACTTCTCAGCCGGAAGATTAAGTAAAGATTCTTGGCAGGAGGCATAAGTCAGTTTATCTAAGTTAAACACTTTAGAACCATTGTTTATTAATGAGCGAACAGCTTCAGAGCCAATAAAACCTGATCCGCCAGTTATTAAAATACTTTTATCATCCATTTTTATTTAACTTCTTAATAAATATTTTCCAACTCAGTGCATTAGCATCTTTTTCAGATAGTATTCCTTCTCCTTCAGATAGTTTCCAATTAATTCCTAAATCAGGATCATTCCACTTAACACCAAGTTCATATTCAGCATTATAGAAATTATCTACTTTATAGCCAACACATGTATCACTTTCTAAAGTTATAAATCCATGAAGATATCCTTTCGGAATATATAAAAGAGATCCTGGTTGATCTAATATAACAGAATTATGTTTTCCAAAGTTTTTAGAATCTAACCTTGTATCTACAAAAATATCTAAGATTGATCCCTTTATTAAACAGACTAACTTTGCTTGTTCAAAAGGTGCCTTTTGATAATGCAGGCCTCTAATTGTATTTTTTTCTTTTGAAAATGAGATATTGTCTTGGATAAAATCATTTGGTGAATTAACTTCACTTAATAAAGTTTTATTAAATGATTCAAAGAAATAACCTCTCTTATCTTCATGTAAATTTTGCTTTATTAAAATAACATCTTCTAAATACTTTTCTACAATCATTTTAAAGCCTTAGCGACAAGATCTAATTGTGCGGGTAAACATTTTTTTTCCAAATCAAAATTATCTAAAATAGTTTTTCTTGCATTAACTCCTATGCTTTTATATTTTTCTTTGTTTTTCAATACTTTACTTACATTATCTGAAAGCGCTTTGAAGTCAAAAAAATCAATCAAAAGACCGTTTTCATTGTCCTTAATAACCTCAGTAACTGGGCTTGTATTAGAAGCTATTACAATACTTTCACAACTCATTGCCTCTAGGATAGACCATGATAAAATAAAAGGATAAGTAAGATATATATGTACAGAAGATATTTGTATAACCTTAATAAACTCTTCATATGGAACACGACCAAAGAATATAACTCTATCGGTATCAATTTCATGACTAATTTCAGAAAAGAATATATCTTTGAAACTTCTTCCATCCGGGGATGCGGCGCCATAACCAGAACTTTTCTCTTCCCCAATAATAAAAACATAAGCATTAGGATTGTCTTTTAGTATCTTAGGTAAGGATTTCATAAGAATATGAAACCCTCTATAGGGATCTAATGCTCTACTAACATAAGTTATAATATTATCTGATTTCGTAAATTTTTTTCCGTCATAAGTTATAGTAACTTCAGGATTAGGTTTAAGAATATTTGTATCGATACCATCATGGATAACTTCAACATTATCCCTTAATGATTTAGGGATAAGATTTTTTTGAAAATATGTCGGGGCAATAAGATATTCGCTCGTAGAATATGTTGCTAAAAAAGGTGCATTTCTTGCAGTTAATTTTAATGAAGTAAAATGCAAATATTCTTTAAAATCTCTTTTCAAAATTTTCTCATTAAAGTCGCGATCAAAATCAATATCAGAATCTTTTGTTTTGTAATAAAACTCAACATAGGAAATTAATTTTGCATTAGGCCATACTTCTTTTAAGAAAAAAGTTTCCCCCCATCCAGGGTGACCAATAATAACATTAGGTATGAAACCGTTCTTTTTTAATTCTTGAGCTTTCTTTTCAGCCGCTTCAGCCCTAATCATTTTTGTTTCAAATTCAGTAGCCCATATATTTATATTATCTGATGAGCCCCTTGTGATCTTATAATGATGATTGCTCATACCTTCTATATTACTTTGAGTTATAGATAATGTATGAACATCATAACCTTTATCAACTAATGCATTAGATAAGTGCCTATATTGTGCAGGAAAGTTTTGGTGAACAAATAGTATTTTCTTTTTATTTTTCATTGGATTTATTCATTATGCTTATATATCCGAATTTTGACAGCCAGAGTAATATTTTATAAATTTCATTTTCTTCCAATTTAAATTCATTATTAATATCATTAACTAAATATTCTTTATTTTCAATAAGATAGCTATATATATTTTTAATTTTTTTAATATCAGGTGCAATATTATCTAAA
>Ga0066836_10000858_pt1 | contig 15451 bp, 18 predicted proteins | sample ETNtaG_18_FD_71568 | JGI IMG/M metagenome (GOLD analysis project Ga0066836, IMG submission 71568) | Marine microbial and viral communities from oxygen minimum zone, Eastern Pacific Ocean - ETNP201302SV91 | ecosystem: Environmental > Aquatic > Marine > Oceanic | place: Pacific Ocean: Eastern...
CCTATAGCAATAGATGATTTTGCAGAGGGAAAAATTCGATTGACTGATGGTCAGATTATTCGAAAATAAGGTCGTCAGGATAATTTAGATTTCTCAATGCATTTCCGTGTCCTATTTCCTCCTCAATTACTTTTGAATTAATCCTCCTAAATTTCCCATTTGTAACCAATTTTCGAAGAGGCATTGCTTCCTTGGTTGAAATCAAATCTTTAAAACGAGTCGAATCAATTTGCATTAGTAAAGGCTCAGGCCCATATTCACTCCAAGGAACAACTCCAATAGATGTTGAATTTGATTTGAATTCCTTCATCATTAATTGAATCGCCTTGGAATCAAACCAAGGAGAATCTACAGGCAGAATCTGAACTCTCTCATTGTTTGGTAAAGCAAATTTCAGAACATCCCAAATTCCATTGCATTCCTTTGGATCAACTATTGTTTCCATATTATTTCCAAAGAGGTGCTTTACCCATTCGGATTGTTGTTGATCCCGTACAGAAACTGTGATATTAGTTATTTCAGCCCCAACGAGATTAGAAATAGCCCATGCAATCAATGTCTTATTATCAAGGAGTAAACTAGCCTTGTCTTCCCCCATCCTAGTCGATAACCCACCGGCTAGAATTAGACCTTGAATCTAATCACCTACCGCATTTCATCTAGACGACGAGTAGCATGTTCGATTTCAGCAAGGAGTTCTCTAGTTCTCTCGATTAGAGTTTCTCTTTCTCTCTTCTTCTTTGCTTCAGATATCCATCTCATGAGTATACCAATATCTTCTGCATCTCTTGCAATTGTCCATTCCAAAACACCCTCTACAATGGGTTCTTCAGCAGGAACAATCGGTTCATTCATGACTCGCCCTTCCCCTCAATGTCTTTGACCATTACGTGTTTAATCGACAATAGCATCTCTTATTCGTCTTAGTAACCCATCTCCATCTGGAAGTTTCACAGTCTTCAATTCGGCCACCATATCCCCACTGATTGTTTCCTTTTTTGATAATTGATAAATCCCCACAATTCCCAGACATTTCTCAGCAGCAGTTCCATTCAATAACTTCAAACCTAATTCTTCATTAATGTTTGAACAATTAGCACGAGACATTTCTTCTACATGTAGAAGCATCACTTCTATTGGAATTCGTTCTCGTTTTCTTTCAACATGTGAAATTAAATCGACCAATGTAACCCATTTCCAATCATGCATTTTTGTTTGGTCTGGTAAATTTGCTAGTAGAATTGATGATAGGACCAAATCTTCCCTTCCAAATCGCTTCCATAATCTTCCAATAATAATCTCAATCCTTTCAGATTCTTTGATATTTGTAATAATCCAAGATGCAATCCGGCGCAATTCCGGTTCAGGAGTTCCTAAATGAAAAGAATAACCTGCATCTAATCCGATTCGATCAGTTGTAGATTTAATTGAAAGTGCAGGGATGCCGATTGGATAAGCATCTCTGATATGTTGAAGCAACAATCTCGGTTTTTGCAGTGTACGCGCACTTGCAATAGACAGATGATCATCCAGAGGATCCTGCACGGATTCACCTTCTGATGATTTTTTTCATTTTTTTAGTAAATGTACTGGCTTCTTCTTCTTCTTCTTCTGGTTTTTCTCTTAATGGTTCGATAATAGTATTAGCCTCATCTTTTGAGAAGTGTAATTCTTCCCTAAGACATTTCATTACTGCCGCTTCATCATCAGATTCATCTTCATTGAAGTGAACAGTCATCCATGACTTCCTATACAAGTCAACACGTTCTTTTCTAGTCATGTTTCTCCCACCATTGATTTCATCCCCATTAAGTACAGCTTTGTAGACCTTTAATGGATCACCATCATCTAATTCTAATTCTCGACCAATAGCAATAATCAATCTTTTTTCTTCCTGAGTAAGCACCCCATCTGAAAGAACAACACGAATGACGGCGGAGAAGACCTTGAGGGTCTCTGGTGCTCCGGTCATGACCATCCACTCAATCTGTCCTCCTTGAAGGCTGTCCCCACCAATATTGAAAAATTTGACCAGAATCGCCGGTGGGTTAATTCATGATGTTTGTTGGGTTCTTGACATCCTAGTCACGCTCACGACCGATTTTCGGTCTCGTGCCCGCCGGATGGCGGGGATTTGTCCGAAGGGACATCTAGTGGGACTGGGTCAAAGAAGGAATTAAAATGGCAGCAGAACCAAAGTATGTGATTGAAGCAAGTATCAGAACCGATGGCACCGTCCAAAGGAAAGATGTCGTAGGGGCAATATTTGGACAGACAGAAGGCCTCCTTGGAGAGAGCCTTCAATTACGTCAAATGCAAAGAAAAGGACGTATTGGACATGTAGATGTTGAGTTAGAAAATCAGAGAGGAAAGGTGCAAGGCATCATCCGCCTTCCGACTATGATTGACCAAGTAACTACAGCAGTAATTGGTGCATCACTTGAGACGATAGATCGCATCGGACCATGTCAAGCGGTAATCAAGGTCAAGAAAATAGAGAACGTTCGTTCTGCTAAGAGAACTCAAGTGGTCGACAGAGCAAAGGATTTGTTAATTCAGATTGTTAATGCTGGATCCGAAGACTCTTCGAATATCCTCGACGAGGTTCGTTCAGTCTTAACTCTTGGAACTGAGACAGACTTCCATGGGATGACTTGTGGACCAAATGCTGTTGAGAGTAATGCGTTGATTATCGTCGAGGGGCGAAATGATGTTCGAAATCTGTTGAAACATGGAATAAAGAATTCAATTGCTACAATGGGCGCAGGAATTTCCAAAGAATTAGCAGAACTTGCAAAGAAGAAATCAACTGTTACTGCATTTATGGATGGCGATCGAGGTGGAACCTTACTACTTGTAGAATTAGAGGGAACCCTTGGGAAATCCTTGACTCATGTAGCATTAGCTCCTCAAAGCCGTGAAGTTGAACATCTTGAGGGCAAGGTAATCACCAAGTGTTTGAATCAGAAAGAAGTAGCAGCGAAGGTGGTTTCTAGACTCAAGGCCGATTTAGATAAGCAAGATACTGAAGTTCTAGGAAAGAAGGAAGATCTCACACCAGTTGAAGTTCCAGATGAAGTCCTTGGATGGAAAGAGTCGTTTGATGGGTTGGCCAAGAACAAGGCCTGCTTTGTCCTTGAAGGTGGTGAACTTTCTGAACCGTTAGGTGCGAGTAAACTTGCAGATGGCGCCGAGAATGTTTCTGGAGCAGTAGGTATGCTGTTTAATGGTAAAATCACATCAAGAACACTTGAGATAGCTAAGAGTGCTGGTGTCCCACATATCTTAGCATCATCTGTAAACGAAGATACTCTAGAAGGAGTCGAAGTCTTCGTTCTTAGTGACCTTTGATTAGAGCGCTTTTATTCCACCAGAAATGGAGATAATGCCTTGATTAGAAAGAGCTGAAATCTCAGAAATCAAATCTTCATCACTTTTTGGTAATGGCTTTTCATCAAATCCAATAGGCAATTGAATCCCAGGTCCAGGAACTTCATCGAGTATGTTTTGTAAGCGGTCAATTTTTCCAATTAATCCATCTTTATTTGACCAGCAATGCCTATGTTCACTTCTTACACGCACCCATTTTTCGATATTGTTAAGCAATGGCTCTAAAGTTTGCATTAATTCTTTTTTCACTTTTTCATCCATCTCAGATTCAATCATGGGCATTAATCTGAGAATTCTTTGAATCCGTAAATCTCTAGAACGAGAAGATTGTACTTCCATCGGGTCCATCCCACCAATCCCAAATCGTTCCCTTAATGGGGAAAATGATTGTTGAGAAATTTCGTTTTTCTTTTTTCTTTGTTTTTCAGGAACAATTTCATTGATTGATAACGGACGACTTTTATCCTTGAATTCTACAATTTGTTCCATGAATTTCTTCGTATCATCAAACTCATTAAGTTCAGAATCTTGAATTTCAAAATTTGTAACAATTGTAGTTTTCGCAGCCCCTTCTGGTTTTTTCCATGTAGATTTCTTTGTTCGGTTGTTGTAATAGAATGGCCTTCCATCAGCAGCAATATTTTCAGTCCAATCTTCATCAGTTAGTATTTCATTAATAGATGAATCAGTATCATTTGTTGAAGGATAAATTACTGGATTAATTTTTGTCGAAATATCCCTCATTTTACTTTCCATCATTCTTTTTCTATCTTTGATTTCCTTACGTTCTATGCTTCGATCTCTTTTGATTTCAGCAGTAGCTAAATTCGCTTCAAATTCTGCCAACGTCCATTGACTAGATTTCTCAATATTCATTGATAGAATAGCAGATCTTTCTAACAACATCGCCAAATGACGTTCTTGTCTAAGCGAAATTTTCTCTATTTCATTTGATTCATATTTCAATGATTCATTGTCGTGCCAATCAACCAATATATTTTCGTAAATCTCATGAATACGTCCAGCATCTATTGAATGATCTAGGTATTCAATTGTTTTAAGAATCACTTTAGTCGCTTCAGCAGAAGGGCGTATCAAATTCATCTGCTCACTAATTTGCCAAATAGATAATTCTGATGATTCAAGAAAATCTGTATTTAATCCAACATTTTTCCAATCTTGTAGTTCAGATTCGATTGATTGTTCTAAATCTCTTTTTTCCATTCCCAATTCTTCTAACATTTCTAACATTTTATCATTGTAATCTACTCTTCCCAACCAATTAGGCGAATCAATCCCAGCTTCATCCAGAAGAACCCTAAGCATTCTACAATTTTCTACCACCGAATCCCAGAATATTTCCATGGATTCTTGGTTGGATTCAATTTCCCAAAATTGTTCTTGTGTAGGAGTTCTTGAATCAAAGATGATCAATCCTCGGTTTTCCCAATCACGTAGTACACGAATAATCTCATCATCACTATTGTTGATATCATGAATTTCATCTTCAATTTCAATTTCTAATTTTTGAATTTCATTCCAATCTCCATTTTGTCTCACATTGGAAATAATTTCTAATCCAACTTGGGCAGCATTTGGCCGCCGATTTCGAATGGATACAATTCTATCTTCTAAGACATCAATTCTATCTTCCAATTCCAACCAATTTGCAGCCTCTTCAAACCGTTGAGAAAGACCAGCCCCCTCCGAAAATTGCACATCCCACCCCTTTCTTTCCAAGATTTTCACCATATCTTGCAGGATTGCCTCTCTTTCACGTTGTTTAGATTCCATCTTTTCTATTGCCTTTCTTACTTGATCTCTGGGCGCAACATCTTCTATAGCTTGTACAATTGCCTTTGTTTCTTTTGGAGAATTGTGATCCATTGATCCCAATCTTCTCATCCATGCAGCCAATTCAATTGAACGACCTTCCATTGACCATTGATCACGCATTTCCTCAGCAGCTCTTATCCAAGGTGCCTTTGCTACTAACATTGCATTGTATCTTGCTCGAATCTCTTCTAATTCAGAAGGATGTTGTAAGAGCCTATTTTTCATTCCCATTGCAGCATCATCCAATGAATCGGGTGCATTTTCAAGTACCGAAATCAATTCCTTTGCATTGTTAATTGTTTGTTGAACCAACAAAATCGAATCACTATCTGTATTCGAACCTAGAAGATGAGAAACTCCTTCTTGACTAAACCCTTCTTCAATGAAGTGTTGAAGGTATCCAGTCCAGTCAGTCACGCACCCACCTCAAACGTGAATCAACGGTTCGCCATTTGAAGCATGGCTTTATTCAGCATTCAACAACCACTGTAGACAGTTTTGGGCATTAATCCGCAATTGAAAAATAGCAATCTAAGAGCCAGTAAGAGGGAAGCGGCTAAGTGTAGTTGAGTGAGAATTACCTCAATGGAACCTCTGACGAGTGGATTGATTGCTCTATTGGCGATTGTAATCGGAGGTTCAGTGTATTCATTGCAGCAAATGAATGAGAGAATAAATCAATTACAAGAATCATCATCAATTCATGATGCCTTAATCGATGATGATATGTCCACATTAAGTGGTGCTTTGAACAATCTTATTGATGAAGCAGACGCCAGTAGACGCCTTACTGGTTCGGATGTATTGCTGAAATCTCAACATTTAATCGAATCATTAGAGAATGGAAATGAATTACAATTATCTACATTTAATTCTTCATTAAGACTTCTTCTTTCATCATTTCAAGAAGTTACAATTGAAACAGATATCGCTCGATTAGATTCTGTACGTAGAGAACTACTTTCTAACCATATGCAAATTATTCAAGAAAAAGAGATAACCATCAATTCATTATTTGGTCGGAACGATGTCCAATGCCGGATTTTTTCAACACTTTGTAATTTCTTAGGGCACCGTGATCTTGCTCTTTCATCTCTCCTTGAATCAGAAGAAATAGCTCCTCGTCACGAAGAAACTCTTCGAAGATTAGCATCTATTGCGAGAGAAAATGGAGACGATTTATTTCTCCGGCATCGATTAGATAAATTACTCCAACTTTACCCCGATGATCCTGAATTGTTGAGAGAGCGAGCCCATTTATTATTCAGAATTGGGGACCCTTCAGCAGAACTTGATTCTCGAAGGTTGGAGGCCCTTGGCCTTCAAAACGCAGCAGACCGCGCCCTTCTTGCGGGATTAAGAGAACGAGCAGGGGATCCATCAACTGCCTTAGAGGAGGTTGATGCAGCCCTTGCAGCTAACCCAACTGATCCAAATTCATGGCATCTTAAAGCTAGATTACATTCTATTCGTCGTGAACCTGGAAGAGCCCTAAATGCTCTCAATGAATTATTTGAGATTGATCGTCAGCATGGTCCTGCATGGACTTTACAAGCCCAATTGTTATCCAACGAACCAAATCGTCTCAATGAGGCATTGAAGGCAGCAATTCATGCAGTTGCTCTTGGCGAACCTGAATGGATAATGAAGGCAGATTTGTTGATGCAGTTAGATCGTTTCGATGAAGCGATTTCATCTTTAGAATCTGTTCTTGAAATAACTCCAGAAAACGGATACGTAAGGGCACATTTGTCTCTCTTACATATGTTAGATGATAATCATGAGATTGCCGGAAATCTACTGGTCGAGGCATCTCCAAAAACATGGGAATGCTCAGAAATGCATATCCAGAAAGGCAGACTTGTACTTAGGGAAGCAGATATTTCGAGAGATGGTACCGGCCATCATGATAGAGGATTAGTTAGGGGCGCTCTAACTTTCTTTGATACTGCACTAACCTTCGATCGAGAAGCTCCCCTTGCTTGGGTCGGTCGCGCTAGAACACTTCGTCAACTAGGGGAATTAGATGAGGCAGAAGTTTCCATTGTTCGTGCATTTAGATTGGATTCAGATGACCCGATGATATTGGTTGAACATGCCTTGTTGAAGATAGATCAGGGTAATCTTTCAGAAGCAGAACGTTTGGTTCACGAAGCCGAAACATCACTTTCAGACATTGAAGTATTGCATTATATTCGAGGATTAATAGCTGCGGAACATGGTAATTTGAATGAAGCGCGCCGCCGTTTTGACGATGTTTTAGTCAGTGATCCAAATCATGTGCGTGCACGTTTGAATAGAGCTACAGTTGCAGTATTAATGAATGACCACGCCATAGCTCTCGAAGATTCTGAATTGTTGTTGAAGCAATATCCTGAATTAGATCTTGCACGGTTACGTAGAGCAGAGGCATTAATGGGTTTAGCCAAATGGGAATGGGCAGAAATTGCATTACGTGAAATAATCGAACGTAAACCAGGGCATGTTCCGGCCCTAATTTCAATGGGTGCTACACTTTGTGCGTTGGACCGTTCTGAAGAAGCATTACCTCCATTGGATGAAGCAATTCGTTTGAATTCAGACAATCCAGATGCTTGGCATATGAGAGCACAGTTTTACATTGAACAAGGAGCATTACCAGCAGCATTAGCTGATTTAGAATCAGCCATAAGCGCTGATCCATCACACACTGAGTCACTATTGCATGCTGCAGCCATTGCACATGAGATTGGACCTTTGGATAGAGCAGAAGCCTGTTGGAGACGTGTTTTGCACCAAGATCCAACCAATCGCTTAGCAAGAACCAGATTAGAAGAGTCACTTAACAAGAAAGTGATTTGAAACGCCGCTAGATTGAATGCATTCATCTGAGTGGATAGAACATGTCTTCCAACCGCGGATTAGAACCAGGCGATTTTGCTGCCGATTTTGAATTACCAAACGCCAATTCAGATTTTCAAAAAGATATCTACAACGCTATCGAATATGGACCCCCACATAAGGTCACACTCGATGAAACGATAGGGAAATTAGGTGGCGTGATAATGTTCACTTGCAACCATTGCCCATATGTAATAGCAAACGAAGAACGAATCGAATCAATTGCGATTAAATGTCGTGAATCTGGACTGGGATTTGTGGGAATCAATTCTAATGATCCAATTGTTTATCCTAGCGATGATTGGGATCATATGAAAATTCGTGCTACAGAAATGTCGTATCCATATTTACATGACTCTGTACAAACAATAGCCCATGCATATGGCGCTGAACGCACTCCAGAATTTTACTTAGTTAATGGAGAGAAGACAGTAATTTATCGAGGCCGGTTAGATGATTCCCCCCGTGATCCCAGTAAAGCCACCACTAGTGAATTAGATGATGCAATAACATCACTACTCAATGGAAAACCAATTTCGATTCCTAGAACCGAATCAATTGGATGCTCTGTAAAATGGAAAGAGTGAGTAAGAATCGACCATAGGAAAGGGATTCCGATTCCTTGACCGAGAACTAGGACAAAGTCCCACTGTGCCAAATTGGCTTAGATTATATTTAGACGCTTCCGGCGATCACCATAGGTGTCACAGTAACCATAGCGTTGTCTGCAATATTGGTGTTTGCCAGCTCGTTGCGGTCGATCAAAAGACCGTCCACAAAGACCCAGTTATCTCCTTTAACAGCAGAAACCTGCTCGAGAACTTCGCTTCCGCTCAAGTTCTCCATTTGGGTGTGACCCGTGGTGTCAACGATGCGCAGTGTAATGTTGCTCATGTGTATTTCCTCCATAGGTTTCAATCGAAATCGTTCATTTAACGTCCTGAGACAATGTATACTGGATCCGACCAGTAATAAATAGAACAAATCAAGCGGACGCAGAATCATGATATGAATCAAAAATTTCATCCATCAAGATACCATATTGTCTCTCTAATCTCTTCAATCGGTTTGTTCTAATTCCCAACCATCTAGCAATCTTCTCTTTGAGTCTGGCCTTTGGATTCATAGCATTGACTGTACGTACTGCTAGGCTTGCTGTAACGAGGCGAATGTTTTCACCTGCGAGATATTGATGGTCTCTTGCATGTTCAATCATTGCCCATAGTTCAGTAATCATCTTTCTAGCTTTTATTCTACCAAAAGTAGCTTCAAAATCTGGCCTTATAGCATCCATAGCAGACCTGATGTCTGGTTCACTCCAATCTCTCAATGCGAGGCGTCCAGGGGATAATGCCATTCTCCACGCGGGGTCATTTAGAATACGTTCAGATTCCCATACTATGTTCAAGTATCTTACAATATTTTTACTTTCAGTCATCACATGGTCGTGGTCTACATCCATGTCTGCAGCCATCTGCTTCGTGTTCAAATCTACTCCAATCATTCTTGCAGCTACGTGCATTGCAGCGATGGAGACCATTCTTATTGTATAATCTCCATTTCTTAGATTGTCTTTACCAGTCTTTTGACAGTGCCTGGTTTGATTTAATGGCAATGCAACTGGTTCCCCATCATTGGCCTTTTCCATTGCTGCCTTCACTCTTGAGTTATCCATCCGCTTCTTGTGTTCCTCTGTAGAATGAGTTTGTGAAAGCACCTTCTTTGCAGTTGTTTTCACTATTCTAATTCCAGGCATGCACGGAGCATCGATTCTTCTTTCAACATGGGTTCGAAGCGCGGTACGTTTGGATCTTGAGTTTCTATCGAAAGCACCCAATCTTCTTCTTGTTCTACTATTGAGTTTGACTGGCTTTCCAGAAGCGTCTCTAACTGAAGACCACGTCTTTTTGTGGTCACTTCCCAATTCTTCTCCACCAACCTTTCTCTCTATCATACCATCATCGTTCATGAATTGAACAATATCACTTCTTTCGATGTTATCTACTTTGACTAGACCACAATCTTCGCAATTGTGTTCGCCTCTATTCTCATCGTGCAACATGTTGTTGCTTCCACATTCTTCACAGGTGTTTTTTTCCATACTCATTTTCACTCACTCCTTTGTTTTAGACGCCGGGATTTTGGACTCAGATGTAGGCAGTGCATCAAGATTCCCCCTTGAGGGTGCATTCTCACGCCGTTTTTACCTACTATCTATTGAATCCAATTTCTCCGAACAGAGGATAACATGCTCTTCACCTCATATAAACCCGACCAATTCTAACAATCTGTTTTTGGTGACGTTTGTTGGTCAATAAATTTAGAAAAAGAGTGATGAGCCAATCGTTTTGAAGTAAATCGCATGTCTCCAGTAACTTCCTTACCGACCCATTTGGGACAATCATATTGTTCATCTTCTTTTTCTAGCTCAATTTCAGCAAGCCAAAGATTCTCATTTAATCCTAAGAATTGATCCAAATCCCATACCTGACTGTCGTTGTATTGAATACGCCAACGCATCTTTTCAACCATAGGCCATTCAGAGTCGATGACCAAATTCTCAATAATCGAATAGGGCCCAATCTTCCATTCAAATTCAGTTCTAGTAATGCCATATGATGGGCCTTTGATGCATAGAATCGCCTCATCTCCATCCAATCTAATACGTATTGTGGGGTCTTCATTATTGATGGCATCAAAAACTCCTGTAATCCATTCTATTGCAATATTTGATACCAATTCAATGCCATTGATTGAGATGTTAGAATGGATTTCAATAGATGAAATAGGAATATACCATTGACGTAAATGCATGCCACTACCTAAATTCTCAGGAACACATGTAACTAGATGAGTTCTTTCAATTTCGGTTGGAAAACTAGTGGACATATTCTTTCACATCAAGGAGACAAGTCTTATTTTCTCATCCTTATGTTGAGCCTTCTTGCCATTTAATATGTGAATCAATTGCTTGTTTAAGATCGATTGTTTCGATTCTAGCTAATTTACAAGCTTCGATGTATTTCATCAATGATTCCAATAATGCATCATCTACATCAATATCCATTTCTCTTTTCAACCACATTCGCAGTCCAATCCCCAAGTCATGTTTTACGACTTTTTTTCGAATATCATCTACATCTTCATCGTTTGGAATATGGATCTTCATTCTTCCACCTCGTAAGGGATGCATGGCTCTTCAGTCCATGTTGAAAGCGGATTTATGCCATTTTCTATTTTTTCACCAAACGGGAGTTTACATTCAGTGTGTTTACTATGATCATGACCCAATACAAGGGCTTCTTGGATTAACCCACAATAAGCCGCTAGTGTATCACGATCAGTCAAACTCCAATATGCATTCCAAGGGTGAGTATGGACCCATAGACGAAATGGTAGAAGAGCTCCAATCGGAGGATTCAACATTACCTCACCAGCTGTCCCTATATCTACCCAAACCTCGTTTTTTGCATCTTCAATCCAACTAATTTCTACACCCAAAGCATGACTAATTTTCCAGACTTCTGGCCATCTATTTTCTCTACCTAGATCAACCAACATCTCCTTAATTTCACCTTCTTTTTTTTGCCCCGAACGAATCATTTCACACATCTCTTCGACACATAAATTTGTCAAAACCATCTCATTCACCCGCTTCTGCATCTCCTGTGCCTCTAATTCCACTAATTCTCAGTAGCCTATGCCAAATAGCCCCTGGAGATCTATCATGATGTTTCGCAACTCTTTCTAATGGCAAACCCAACTTTGCTTGATTGAGCAACTCACCATCTTCTTGATTTGACCATCTAATTGTTGGGCGTTTTGGAGGTATTTCTTTGAACGGCACAACCTCATTCGTTTGAAGGAAAACTGGTTGAGGACCCATTCGCATAGAGTAGCAAACTGGGCCAGGAATGATGGTTTTTCCATCTATTCTTCTCATTATTGATCTCATTAATATGTTTGCACCAAAGGTTGCAGCGAGGGCAAATCCAAATTGAACATTCCCTGTTTCAATTGCTTCATCAGGTTGACAACTAGCAGGCCGATGGTCGGTGGTCAACCTCTCTACATCATCAGGATGTGTCGTGTGGGTTAGAACTAAGCAAGAATCCAACCCACATCTCAAGTCGTACCATTCTTTCCCTTCCAAGGCATGAACAATCCTCCTTGGTTCAGGCCGATCAACTGCGACGAGAACGATATCTGCCTCAAGTAAAGGACTTGCATCTCGCAAGTTTTTTTCATGCCCAATGACACGAACTGAACTGTGAATCTGGTCAAATCTTTCTTCTAGTGCCTTTACTTTAGATAATCCCACTTGTTCTTCCATGAATCGTTGATGGATGAGATTTCTTTGTTCAACTACATCTGCATCATGTAGATGGAAGGTAATTCCTCCCAATTCTTCAGCAACTTTTCCATTCCGAAGTGCAGGCAGTAATAGCATTATCAGGTTAGATACTATTCCACCTGCACCAATCAATTCTATTCTTAACCCCTTCTTGCTCATATGAGTTAATATTTCTGACTATATTTGAAGTGACAACAGTAGGGATGATGAATCAAGACCTTATCCTAAGCATATGGGTAATCATTCATTCGAACCAATTGACGTTCGTTTAGAGGTATTTTCAGGCCTCTTATTGCTTCTGAATACTCTCCCATTTGGTTTTGGATTTGAGGGCCCATGGGCGGATGAAGGTTTTTCTCGAGGAATAGGTGGATTGGTTGGTTCATATCTCCTATATCGTGCATGGTTTGCTAGAACCTTCGGCTTTCATGGCCTAATTCCTGCTCTCCACCTATGGAAAAACCCCCAACGTTCCACTTCCCGACTTTTTCTTGCTGGTTTCGGGACTCTAATGTGTTCTTGGTTGATTGGGAATCCATTACAAACATGGTTTGCAAAACCGACTGCACTAGTTCTAACTCTTTATGGTCTGTTGATATTATTACTTGCAATATATGCTTGGTTGGTATTTGATGGAGGCTTAGGTGACGAAGAGGAATAATTATCTTTGACCAGGCTTCCAAAATTGTAGCGGAATTGCAACATCATCAGATTGAGCTCTGAAGGCTAAATGATCAGCTCTTTCATTCCATCTATGCCCTGAATGTGCTTTTACATGAGCGGATTCAAGATTGACCAAACTTTTTGCTTCATTCCACATTGATTGAGATCTGGATGCAAGAGTTTTGTTTTCTTTGGCTTTCCATGAACCATCTGTAATTCTAAGAGCATACATTGAATCAGCCCTAATTGTAATTTCTGAATTTGGACACTTCGTAATAACCCATTTTAGAGCGCAAATCATTGCAGATAATTCAGCAGTGTTATTGGATCCGACTTCAGCTCCAAGCCATTCCCCATCACTTTCATCAGTTACAACCTTCCCCGATTCTTCATGAATTAGATCCCCCGAACCCTTTCCAAGCCCTCTATCTCCTCTTACCACAACAAATCCCCAACCAGCAGCAGTATTGGGTCCTACATTTCTGTTCTCTATACAGGAACCATCGATGTATATTGAATGGGGAATATGTGATGCATCAGCATCCACGAAAACCATCACTCTCCAACGACATTAGCATAACCTTCAGCATCAAGCAGATTTTCCAGATCTTCAAGATTATGAGGGCGAATCCGTGCAATCCAACCCTCCTCATATGGTGATGTGTTGAGTTGTTCAGGTGCATCTTCCAAACTCATGTTGAATGAAACAATGGAACCTGCAATCGGCGAATAGATTTCACTCACTGATTTCACTGATTCAACAGAGCAGAAAGCTTCCATTTCTACAACTTCTGTTCCTTCAAGATCTTGATCAATTTCAACCCATACAACATCAGTCAATGCATTTTGTGCATAATCTGTGATTCCTACAATCACTTCTTCCCCCTCAATGCGTATCCATTCATGTTCTTTCGTGTATCGCAGTTCGGCAGGTATCTCTGACATGTTACTCCCACCCTCTCCACTTCCCGAAGGAGGGTGAAGGTTTCGCTTCGAAGTTCTCCTGACTATTTGACAGAGTAAAGAGATAAAGGAACGCCATCTGCCCCTTACATGCCATCGGTACCATCTCGTTTCAATGGCCTTGGCCTTGGTTTCGCAGCTTACATGATTCGGCCCCCTGAAGATGTAGTGAGATGGACAGTTGGAGAACCTGGTTTTGACACCCCTCGTCCAGTGGTAGATGCTGCAATTGCTGCGCTCAATCGTGGAGAAACGCATTATACACGTGGCCCGGGTTCAATGGAACTTTGTACAAAAGTTTCCGATCAAATCAATCGTCTTTGGAAATTAAACACCACGCCTGAAACCGTAATGATAACTCCAGGTGCTAAGCAAGCACTGCTTTATTCGATGATGGTAACAATGGAACCGGGAGATGAGATGTTAATTCCCGCTCCAGCTTGGCCAACATATGAAGGTCAAGCTACCCTTCTGGGTATTACCCCTATTTTCACCTCTACAGATGAAAACTTTCATCCTGATTTCGAAAATATGCGCCAATCAATAACTGAGAAAACTAGGTGCATCCTCATAAATTCACCAAATAACCCAACTGGAGCGGTTTACACGCCCGATGAGATACAAGAGATCGTGGAAATAGCGGTTGAACATGATCTTTGGATAATCAGTGACGAGATATATGCTCGTTTGGTTTGGAGTGATTGGCCACATGTTTCACCTGCATCACTACCTGGAGGAGCAGATAGAACACTAGTTGTAACGGGGTTCTCCAAATCTTTTGCTATGACAGGTTGGAGATTAGGGGTTTTGACAGGTCCAAATGAAGTTATGAATGCAGCATTCGCTTGTCAAGCAAATGCAAATTCACACGTTCCTACATTTTTGATGCCAGCCGCCGAAGTAGCATTGAAACAGGACAAACCTCTAGGTGAATTTTGTGAACAATATCTCAAGCGTAGAACACTTCTTTGCGAAGGAATTGAGGAAATACCAGGTCTTCATCTTCGTTCCCCTGAAGGAGCATTTTATGCATTTATTGATATCACTGGAACTGGAATGTCTGACGTTGAATTTGCAGATAAAGCACTTCAGGAAGCCCGTGTTCAATTGATTCCCGGGTCTTTGATTCAAGGAGGGGAGGGGCATGTCCGTGTTTCGTACGCGACAGATGAAAATCAAATCACAGAAGGATTACAACGTCTCAAAAATTGGCTTTTGTAATTAGAATGGGGGGAGAAACTCCCCACATGTTTCTGAAATTCGAAGTAATTGATTGTATTTCGAAGTTCGATCAGATCGAGCAGGGGCACCTGTTTTTATTTGCCCAGTTCGGGATCCAACAGCCAAATCAGCAATCGTATTATC
>Ga0066836_10000860_pt1 | contig 15438 bp, 12 predicted proteins | sample ETNtaG_18_FD_71568 | JGI IMG/M metagenome (GOLD analysis project Ga0066836, IMG submission 71568) | Marine microbial and viral communities from oxygen minimum zone, Eastern Pacific Ocean - ETNP201302SV91 | ecosystem: Environmental > Aquatic > Marine > Oceanic | place: Pacific Ocean: Eastern...
GCAGCGGGATATCCGCCTAAGAAACCGACTAGGAAGACTGTCACCAGTAGGTACAACCTACCTCTCATGTGCTCGATTAACCCTCTCAAGGCGGCGCGAGGAAGGAGATCCCCTGCGCCTTCGTCCATGTATCGTGTAGGCGTACCGTTCGTGAATACATCGCTGAGCGGATTTACTTACGGACGATGATGGTCAATAGGTCATTATCCTTCAGAACGTGGTCTAGTCCCACTCTCTGCCAGTCAAACTTGGCACTGGGCCCCTTCACCCTAGCATATCGAAACTTGCGTACGAAGTCACGATGCAATTTGGTACATACCTCCCTAACCGTCGAAGTATCCTTTACAATCAATGGTTCGATCAAATCAGCATCCTGACCTTGGGGCTTGAGGTATATCGACATGAAATTCAGATTATCGAATATGAAGTCCTTCATATCCTCGATTCCTTCACCAGTCTTGGCCGACACCTCAAGCACAGGCCAACCATCAGGTAGCATATCCCTGGTCCTCTTGATATCCTTCTTCGTGGCCAGATCGATCTTGTTCAGAACCACCACTGCACGACTGTAGATGCGACTACCCGCTAAAGTGTCGACGATATGGTCATCGGTGACATTGGTACGAAGAGTAACGGTAGCAGAAACGATCCCGAAACTGCGTACGATTCCTCGTATCTCATCCTCTGTAAGATTGGTTTGTTCCACAGTAGAGCGCACAACTATCCCTCCTCTCTTGGTTCTAGTAATGAACACCTGAGGAGGCTGTTGGTTCAGTCTCATTCCGGATTTCCAAAGCTCTCTGTCTAGAATGTCGAAATGAGACTCCTGAAATGGGTCCACTACATACAGGACCATGTCGGAGCTACGAATGACATTCAGAATCTCTCTTCCTCTGCCCTTACCGTCTGCTGCACCCTTGATTAGTCCGGGTAGGTCGAGAATCTGAATTTTGGCACCTCGATGCTCCATCAGTCCCGGGATACAAGTCAGGGTCGTGAAGGCAAACTCGCCCACATGCGAGTCGGCTTCGGTTAACTGGGAGATCAAACTGGATTTTCCCACACTAGGGAATCCAACTAGTGCAACCGAAGCATCCCCTGATTTCTTCACCTCGAAACCAGGACCTCCCCCACTCGACTTAGCATGGGCCTGAGCCTTTTCCTTGCGTGCCTTGAGAGCGGCTATCTTGGCCTTAAGTTTCCCAATGTGGCCCTGAGTTGACTTGTTGTATTTGGTCTTCCCAATCTCTTCCTCAAGGGATTGAATCTGTTCCTCAATGGTGGCCAAGGGGTTGCCTCCTGCTCTCCAGCGAATCCGACGCCCAGCCCCGGGTTATTGAATCCGGTGGCATCTCATCGCCTGTCAAAGCCGAGCGAGGGTTCTTTGCGTACCGCCCATTGGTTAGTATGAGGGGAGCCGATGGCCGACATCATCCTGCAACTGGTCGACAGAACAGCACTCCGAAGGCTGCTCTCTATGCCCTTAGAGGGGTTGCTTGATGGGATGAGTTCTCAATCTCTAAGGAGCCTCAGACCCAATGCCGATCCGAGATTCCATCGGCCATTCGATGTCGATCTGGAGGGGGACATACTCGAGTGGTTCGATTCCAACGAGGATATTGACCGCTCGGCATCACTATCCAATCAAAATCTGAATGAGAGTCCTACTAGCGAATTAGCATTGAATCTGACCCACTGGTGTTCTCTAGGGGAATGGCGATGCTGGGAGGCCAGACTCTTCCTATATGTCGAACCTCTCCTAGACAGAGACATTTCTGCATTTGAGTTCCTAAGTTATGTGATGTGGACGGAGTTATCAGATGTCTTAGCTTCCTTAGATAGGGTGTCATACTCGGAATCTGTGGTTCTAGATTGGATGGGCAGAAGGCAGGAGCTGGGCGAGACCATGGAACCCTCAGAAGACCCGAGAATTCTCCCGACTATGGAAGCACACAGATCTTCTAGCGATTCCCTTTTCTTATTCCTAGAGCGACACAGGGGGGAGGATCTGTCCATGCTGATAGGGAGGGAGTTTCTCGAACCTACTGCATGGACTCTCGATTCGACCTCTCTGATTGGTGTGATGGAGGTGGAGGCTTGACTGAGTTGCCCCTAACTCCTCTCCCTCCTGAATCGCCCCCCACTCCTGGAGTTGTCATTCTAGGCCGCTTCCAACCATTCCACCGCGGTCACGAATTACTGCTGATTGCTGCAGAGGAGTGGCGCAGCCAAAACGCAGCGAATCTGCCACTAATTATTGCGATCGGCTCTTCCAACAGAGAGGAGTCACTTCAGAATCCATGGAACGCCGACGAGAGGTCAGATATGGTTCAGGCGTGGTTATTCGAGTCAGGATACGAAGATTTCACAATAGTGCTTATCCCTGATATCGAGGATCCTCCGAACTGGGTCGCTCATGCAGAAAAGTATCACGGCACTGCTGGAATCTTATTCACTAGTGATGTTCCATCAGCCGAACTCTACGCAGTTTCAGGATGGCAAATACTGACAGTACCGCTTGAGCACCGAGAGAGCTTCGAGGGATGGAGAGTCAGGGAGACTGCTAGGATGCTTTCGACGGTTGGGGACGAGGATGCTGTCCGATCTGTGCTTTCACAGACAATACCTTCTGCTGTAGTCAATTATCTCGTCAGCAATGACGCCCTGCGCCGCCTCGCCTTCCTAGGCGAGGGCGGAGAGCCAGTTGGTTGATTACCAGGTCCCAACAAATGTGCAGGAACCATCACAGGTATCGCTGATAAGTCCCGATTCGAGATAATCGAAGGCCATGTTGTAAGCTGCTGGTAGTCCACCTAGGGCGCCGTGCGCCTGCCCGTGATAATCCAGTGATCCGGCTAAGTTACCCTCGGGAACTGCGGGGAATCCTCCATCGAAGTACGCCACCCCTGAGCCACTGAGCGGCCCGGAATCTACCTCGATTCCCCATGGATGCCAGGCCGAGGCCTCTAGGTTATCCAATCCAGCAGTCCTAACTGCCCTATCGCAACTGAGTGTAGAAACTTGGAAATCGTTCATTGAGGTAATGTACAGCATTTCGAACGGATGAACCATCCCCTCTAATCCCTCATTATGGAACGGCAGGAAAGTCTCAGCATCAGTAGAGTCCCAAAGTGACTGCATAGCCGCAATCATCAGCCCTCTATCATTCCTTGACGGGTAGGCAATAACCTCTGAGAACAGAATATCAAAACTCGTATAATGTGTCGATCTCTCAATCTGGTGGGTGAAGGAGGAACCCCCTACCCAGAGAACCCCTCGATCAATCTCGGGCACCATGGCCATTAGGGCAGGACCGCGTAGCCCGCCGAACGAAACCCCGTAGTAGTCTACATTCGACACATCGACAAGATTCGAACCTTCATGATGGAACCATTCAATGTCTGAGCACACACCTGTGAATGTCCTAATCATTGCTAGATTATTGATTATTGACTGCATGTGTCTCTCTTGCTGATGCTGGAAGTACTCGACATTGATCAGAGAATAGGTCAGAGCGTCGTAGTCATTATCGTGACTCCAACCCTTCCAATCGGTTCCAATCATCACTCTACCAGTCATATTTGCACTGTTACCCGATCCAGCTACCATGCCATCTCCGCTACCCATGAATCCATGTCCGAGAACTGTCATCAGCCCAGTGCTGCCTTCATCAACGAGAACTTGAGGTATCAGAATCGTAACAACAACCTCTCTGAATTCGATGAATTCTGGTGCACCTGAAGAATCTCTACGCATAGTTGAGGGCGGAGAGTCTGACTCCATGTACTGAGGAGTTGTCACCGTTCCTCGGAGCAACCTGAATGTGGTATTATCCTCGCCGTAGTTTTCGATAACCTCGGTGATATTGCACCCTATCCCACTCTCACCCAGCCGCTGCTCCGCGTCGTCTCGCATGGCGACCATGTCCTGTAGAGTAGAGGCAGTGGAGGCCGTATGGAAGAACCAAGCTGCCTGCAACTCACCCCTCTCTACACCTGCTTCGCCAAGTGCTTCAAACAGTCCCTCATACTGATTCCTTTGACTCTCAATCTGCTCAGAGTCTGTACTCAACCCGTCTCTGAGGGCTACGAAGGCCTGAGAACCTTCTATCGCATTACCATCAGAATCTACGAGGTTGCGGTATGCAACTCCATACGAAGCATCATGATTCAGACCCCTTATAGTACGGACATAGACGAAAGTAGGCTCGTCGTCCTGGCTCCTCTGGTCAAGCTCTACCCAGTGAGGTAGTTTCTCACCTGTAGCTAAATCAATCAATACTGTCTCGTGATTGTCACTCAGGGATTCTCCTATGCTGTTATGTCCAGCGAGTCCGGTTATGTCAGGCACAACATCAAAGGTCGTAAAAATCTGAGTCGATGGGCTGTACCCGTCCAGTCTGTTTAGCATATGGAATTCTCCTGATTCCACAGAACCAGAATCGGGTATTGCCTCGCCGGGAATGTCCAATCTGTACCCTGTAGTAGTGGCCTCATCCTGAACTAGGAAAGCGGGCGCTGGGAAAGGTAGCATGCAGTGGTGAGGGTTGACATCATCGCAGAACTCAGACTTCGAGTCCAGATTTACATCGGGCCCCTCTGGCTCAGGCTCGGCGTAAACACAGGATCTGTCCGAAACCGTTGCATCAGGGTTGTAATTCTCTGCATTTTCATCCATACAGCCAGGAATCTCTTCCGGTTCTTCCTCGATATCCGCATCACCGGCACAGCCGGATAGCAGGATGCATGTCACTAGCAATATGGAGATTCTCGACTTCGCCCTCTCATTCATGCCTTGCCTCATGCTAGCAGGGGTTATCAATTACCCGTTAGGAAGTTAGCATTCTGTGGAAGTGATGCACTCCAGTTTCTCTAGTTGGGGAATATCTCCCTCTGTCGTAAGTACCCGATTCTACCCCTCTGTGCGTCGCCTCAACGATGTCTTGGTCTTCTGCTTCCACCTTGTCGAGATCACCTCCAGCACCTGATCCTAACTTTGAATGGTCCCAGACGAAGCCGTGGTAAATGATTCGGGTTCGGCCAACAGAGAGTGGAATGACTAGATTGACCGACAACCCCCAGGGATAGAAGTTCAGCATCAAACCCGGGTACAGCCAGTAGTAGTATGCCGCTATTCTCTGGCCGTAATCCGGAGATGACTCAGGCAAACTGAAACAGGACTCGCTGTCTGAGGCTACTCCAATCTGTAACACTCCGCCCTCGAACAACTCGGTGCTGTATGAGTCGTAATCTAGCTCCCCGTGCAAATCCCCATGGACATAAGGAATGTGAAAACCTTCGAGGTAATTATCAACATACAGCGCCCAATTAGCATCGATTTCGTAAGTACGGTGGCGCGACGGATCGTGTTGGAACGATTCTATCGGCATCCAGCCTATCCTAGCCTCAAGCTCTTCCAGACAGTCGTTGAAACGAATCGGATTACTTCCTGCGAACAGCAGTCCTTTCCAACGCTTTAGATCGAACGATGAAAGATCGTCAGCAAGACTAGGAAAGTCCTCGACACCTTCGAACTCCGGCATGTTGCGCATACAACCGTCTAGGCCGAAGGTCCGACCGTGGTAGCCACACTTCAGAGTCGAAGCGCTACATGCCTCTGTCGCAATGAGCATCCCGCGATGTGTACACACATTGGATAGGCACCTGATGACAGCATCTCGCGTCAGTAGCATCGGCTCGCCGATAAGGGACTCCATGTGTTCGAGTGGGAGTATGTTGTTCTCCGACAATTGATCCTCATGGGCGGCGAAGTGCCAGCATTCTTCGAAACCTGCCACTAAGTCGGTGAATGACTCCTCATCAGTGTAGAACCGAGAGGGCAGCGTATGCGCCTTTCGAATATCCGGGTCAATTAGATTGGTCGTCACTCACTCGTCCTCGGCCACTATCACTCTAGCAGCACGTAGGATGCGGTCATGGTACATGTACCCGACTTCGACGATTTCGATAACCGAACCAGGTTTTTCCCCCTCTGGTACTGGGATTGTTGCTATGGCCTCCATAGTCGTTGGATCGAAGGCTGAACCGACCTCAATCTTGATCACTCCCTCTGATTCGAGGGCTGCCCTGGCTCCCTCTAGAGTTAGTCTAACGCCCTCGCTTAGTGAATGTGAATCATCTCCCTCTCCAGCCCCTAGAGCCTTCTCAAGACTGTCGAGAAGAGGAAGCATCCTCAGAGCAAGAGACATGCCACCGTATCTGATTGCGTCTGAACGGTCACGAGCAGCCCTCTGCCTGACATTGACCATCTCTGCGGCGGAATACTGCAATTCCTTTTCCAATTCCTCCACTCTAGCCTCCAGGGCAGCCATAGGGTCAACTTCCTCCTCAAGCACCTCCTCTTCCTTGGTCTCTACTGGCTCATCCGTCACATCATCACGTCCCATTCCACATTCAATAATCCAATGGTCATCCTATTCTGCGTAGAAGTACTCGCCAGAAGCCTTCTGCTCCCTGTCCTTTACGCTATCAGTCTTGTTGATTCTCGGGCGATGTGAGTCATGGTCACGACGGAAGGTGACGCCAACTTCTGAAAGGAATCTGTTCATACCTTTTCTGAGGCTTAGAGGTCCTATAGCATCACCATTCTGCCCCCCCTCGCCCTCGAATACTAGGAGAGAATCAGAGACGATATCGATGAAATAGATATCATGGTCGATAACCATGGCCGCCTTCTCGTTGCTTTCCATGGTGCGACGGATTGCCTTGGCAGCTTCCATCCTAGCATTCGCATCAAGATGGGCGCTAGGCTCGTCCAGTAGGTACAAATCAGCCTCCTTACCTAAGCAGATGGCTATGCTGACAGCCTGTAACTCGCCGCCTGACAATTTCTTCGCGCGCAACTCCAGCATCCTGTCGACCTGTAGTGTGCGAATAACCTGAGTGTTGAATTCACCCGTCCTCCACTTGTTGCCAAGTTCGGTGTCTAACCAGTCCTGCACAGTCCCCTCAAAGTCGGTATTCACATGCTGGGGTTTGTAGGAGACCTTCGCATCCATCGTGCACCAGCCTTCATCAGGGTCAATTTCTCCAGCGATAATCTTGACCAGAGTGGTCTTACCAGTAGCATTAGGACCGACGACCCCAACCACTTCAGCCGACTTCACCTCTCCTTCACCAGTCTCAAGTCTGAAGTCCCCAAGAGTCTTCTCAATCCCGCCCCACTTCAGTATTGGCGAGCCAATATCCTCACCCCTAGTACGCCCTCTGAGGAAGCTAATTGGTTTGTCGCGAATTCTGATGTTCTCCTCAGGGAGAAAACCATCGAGATAGGAGTTGATGGCAGTTCTGGTCGAGCGTGGAGGAGTGAAAATCCCGTAGGCTGCACGCTCACCATACACAACATGAAGAAGGTCGCACAGAACATCGAGGATTGCAAGGTCGTGCTCGACCACTAGGACCCTTTTTCCTTTCTCAGCAAGGTCTTGGATGATCTTGACTACTCGCATCCTCTCATGGATATCCAAGTATGAAGAAGGCTCATCGAAGAAGTATACTTCAGCCTCTTTGAGCAGGGTTGCACAGATTGCCACACGTTGCAACTCTCCACCTGACAGACCTCCGAGTTTGCGCTCTAGAACATGATTGATGGCGAGCAGTTCTGCATACTCTTGCAATTGGTCTCTGTCATCCACCCGCTCGAGCAGTTCCCTTACATCGCCATCAAATATCTTCGGCAACTTATCGATATACTGAGGTTTGACTGCTATACTCACTCCTTCTGAGGCTACTAGACTCAGGTAGTCTCGCAACTCGCCTCTCGGGAATGACTCCAGGACTTCCTCCCATTCCCTCGAGTTAATAGTCCAGTCTCCGAGATTAGGTTGAATCGTACCTGCCAGCAGATTGACCGCCGTTGACTTACCCATCCCATTGGGCCCTAGGATACCAACCACCTGCTCCTCTCTCGGAGCAGGGAGTCGGAACAGGCGGAATCCATTCTCTCCGTAGCGATGAGTCATCTCGCCATCCAACTCCTCTGGGAGATTGGTTATGATGAGAGCATCGAAGGGGCATTTCACAACGCAGATTCCGCAGCCAATGCACAATGGTTCTGAGACAAGGGGCTTCCCGCTCGAGTCATCCAGAACTATGCACTCAATGCCGTTTCGAACAGGTGGGCAAAATGCCCAGCACTCCGCATTGCACTTCTTGGGCTGGCAGCGATCTTCGAGTAGAACTGCAACCCTCATGCTCTTTACCCCGTGATGAATTATTCAATACTTCTTCCATTGGCTAGCCGTCGGCAGCCGCGTCTGCTCAGAGAGCGAGAAAGCGGTAGCGGATGTATACATACGCGGCGAAGACCATCTTCTCGGTCTTTGAGAGTTGCACTCTCTCGGTGAAAACATCGCCACCACTCTTCTCGATCTTCTTGAGTATTGATTGGTAGAAAGTAGCCATTGCTGCGGGTGAATACCGCGACCTACGATCGAGAAGCGGGAGCAGTTTGAATGCCTTCTCCTTGTATTGATTGCATTTCTCTATGTACTCCTCGACGAAAGGCTTCCAGCCGGGATGTTCTAGCAACCCGACTCCACTCTTCACATCATCCTCAGAGATGCCGTACTTGGCGAGATCATCGAGCGGTAGGTATATTCTGTCTCTTTCTGCATCCTCAGCGACATCTCTCAGGATGTTGGTGAGCTGCATGAAAACGCCCCACGACTCAGCATATTCTCTCGCTCGATGGTCGTCGTAGCCGTAGATTTCGATGCAGACCAGTCCAACAGTTGAGGCGACCCTGTAGCAGTAAGAGTACAGATCCTCAAAGGTTTGGTATCGGTTGCGGTGAAAGTCATCTTCCATTCCACTAATCATGTCGTCGAGGAACTGACGAGGGAGGGAGAAATTCTCCACTGTATCCTTCATCGCCATAAAGATAGGATCGGTCGAGGTCACATCATCGTAAGCGCTGGATAACTTCTTCCTATAGTAGAACAACTGCGACATCTTGTCATTGTAGGTAGATCGCTCAACGACAGGGCGACCGGGGCTCAGTGACTCAATCTGCTCACGATAATCTACAGATTCCTTCTCCTCAGAGGAACCCCCGGGGAAGATATCTTCGTAATCTCCATCGGCTATGTCGTCAGCCCTACGGCAGAAGGCATAGTAGGCCATTATCGACCTTCTCTCATAGTCTGGTAGATACTTGAACGAATGATAGAAATTGCCAGCCTCCCTTCTTGTTAACTCCTCGCAGTAGTCGTAAGCGGTGTCAATCATCTCTTGAGGGACCTCGGGCTCAGTCCAGATTGCAGCATCGATGTGCCTGAACGGATTAACCAATTCTCCTCTAGTTCCGATTACACCCATAAACAGGGCCCCTTCCCTGACGGCTTCGAGTGCGGTGATACTGATTACGCGAACAGCCTCCTTGGTTATGGTGACTGCAGATCGAACTCTCTCTAGGCCACTGGCGGGGACCTCGTCATAGTCATACACAGATATGCTACGCTCATCGTACTCCGAGCCCCCAAGGGCCGAACCGGATTGCTGCTGCCGTGGCATTCTGCTCGTGGCTAGCGACCAGAGCCCACCTTTGAAACTCACCCTCGGGCGCGCGAGACATGCGTCAAATCATCAACATCAGCGCAGTGGCACGAAAATCAACTCCGCCCAACCATTCCGGCTCTGTTTAGCAATTTTGAACTGGAACCTGGGAAGGGTACGGCCACAGCGACCTGCTTGAGAACCTCTTTAATTTCGCCCCTAGATATCTTGATCCGCTCTTCTGGATTGAGTACATTACCCAGCCTTAACTTCTCGAGGGTCCTATATGCAATTAATACGGGAAGCATGCATGCTCCGCGAAGTCTGAATTGCGAGTGTGGCAGCATCCCGATATATTCTATAGCGGCTTCGAGATGATCTGCCGTCAAATCCAGATATCGAGAGTACAATGGTCTGAATCTCTCAATATTGCCAGGTTCTAAGAGATCCGAGGCAGAGAGATCGAATTCAGACAAGACTGGAGAGGGGATGTAACAGCGTCCCATTGCCAAATCCTCGGGTATATCGCGCAGGATGTTAATCATCTGCAGCGCCTTGCCAAATCGAACAGCTAAATCGTAGATTCTAACCTCATCCTCCTCTCTGAGATCGAACAAGTGCCCCAATGAAACACTGGTCCAGAACTCACCTACGCTACCGGCCACGCGGTATGCGTAGTCATCTAGCTCGGAATCATCCTGTAGTGATACCATGTTCTCTGAACTCGCGTCGGAAAACCTCTCTAAATCGAGTGTCTGACCACTGATGATTATGTCTAGGCAGCGCCTGATTCGATTTTTGTCCTCATCCGAGAATCTACTCAAACAGGAGACCGAAGATTCCACTACCTCTAGTAACCTCGCCTCAGCGGGATTACGCTGTACTGCGGACAACTTGCTCAAATCCGGTAGCTCTTCTTCGGTCCCTTGGACGAAGTCGCCGTACTGTTTGAGCCAGCCAAGTCTGTCGGAGGTAGAGCCTCGTTCTGAGTCTGCTATAGTGTCAGAAGTTCTGGCTAGAAGGTACAGCAGCCCGACCTGAGACCGAATCTTCGATGGGAGCTTACCGAGACTGAGGTAGAAAGATCTCGAAGTGCCCTCGAGTATCTTGTCCAATTCCGGGTTGAGCAACTCGGCCATACTATCTCCCGTGTCGGCTCAGCCGACACATCATCTAAGACTCTCGCAGTCCGGCTTCTACCAAGACTCGTAACAAAACCTCTCCAATCTTAGAGGGATCTCTAGCTATGTGAATACCTGCCGCCTCGAATGCAGCAAACTTCTCCTCAGCGGTACCTTTCCCTCCAGAGATGATGGCGCCTGCGTGCCCCATTCTCTTGCCAGGTGGAGCAGTCGCCCCGGCCACGAAGCCGACAATCGGCTTGCTGAAGTTGTCTGCGACCCAAGCCGCTGCATCCTCCTCGGCAGTTCCACCAATCTCGCCAATCATCACGACTGCCTCAGTCTCAGGGTCTTCCTCGAAAGCCGCTAGGCAGTCGATGAATCCGGTTCCACTGACAGGGTCGCCACCAATTCCGATACATGTGGTCTGACCTTCACCTACGCTCATCGTCTGAGCCACTGCCTCGTATGTGAGCGTACCAGATTTTGAGATTATACCGATTCTGCCCTTGGCGTGGATGTATCCGGGCATGATTCCGACCTTGCAACCCCCCTCTTCTCCGGGAGTGATGATTCCCGGGCAATTTGGACCAATCAGCCTGATTCCGGGTATCTTTGAGATATGTCCGACGCATCGGACCATATCGAGGGTTGGGATGCCCTCAGTGATACAAACTATCAATCCCCCTCCCTTGATTTCATAGAACGCATCGGCAGCTTCGATGATTGCCGAGGCTGCGAATCTAGCTGGTACGTAAATCACGCTAACATCAGCATCAGTTTGGGAGATTGCTTCTGACATGCCATTGAACACAGGGACATCACGACCGGGCAGTTCAACCACCTGTCCTCCCTTGCCGGGGGTTACTCCACCTACCACCTCGGTTCCGTACTCTATCATCCGGGTAGCGTGAAATGTGCCTTGACTCCCAGTGATGCCCTGAACTAGGACTTTGCTCGCTTCATCAATCCAGATGCTCAAGCCCTCGCCCCCTCTAGTGCTGCGACAATCGCTTCAGCTCCCTCGGCCAGTGTACTCACAGTAGTGACTTCCAAGGAACTCTCCTCTAGGACAGTCCTGCCTTCGACATGATTGGTGCCAGAGAATCTGACCACAAGTGGAACCGACAAACCGACCTCTCTGGATGCATCAATAATGCTTCTAGCCACCATATCGCAGCGGATGATGCCTCCGAAGATATTCACTAGAATGCCTTCCACATTAGGATCTTCTAGAATGATACCGAATGCAGTAGTGATTGATTTCTTATTGGCCCCTCCTCCGATATCTAGGAAGTTGGCGGGCTCACCACCGTACAGTTTGATGACATCCATCGATGCCATTGCAAGGCCAGCTCCGTTGACGAGGCAACCGATGTCCCCGTCGAGTTTGACATAGGATAGGCCTGACTGATTGGCTCTAACCTCGACCTCTTCCTCTTCGGACAAATCTCGCATTTCCGTTCTCCATGGGTGTCTGAACGAGGCACTGTCATCGAAACTAATCTTGGAATCGAGTGCAATCATTGAATCATCCGCGGCTCGGACCAGGGGGTTGATCTCAATCATCGAGCAGTCTCTGCTGACGAACATAGAAACTAGACGCTCAAGCATCTCGGTGAAGGAGTCGTGGGAGGTCCCCGAGAGCCCGAGCGATTCAGCCATCGAGCTGCTAGCTCCAGGGGGAAGTTTCCCGGATGAGTCGGCCCAAGCCTTGTGAATGGCCTCAGGCGTATTCTCTGCAACCTCCTCAATATCCACCCCTCCCTCGGTTGAAGCCATTACTAGGATAGCATCCTCTTCGCGATCGACGAGGATGGCCAGGTAGTACTCATGAGCAATCTCGCAGCCAGCCTCGATGTACAGGTTATTCACTAACTTCCCCTCCGGACCGGTCTGCTTGGTTACCAGCAGGTTTCCTAGGATGTTGGAGGCGTATTCGCGGACCTGCTCCTTGTCGAAAGCTATCTTCACACCTCCTTCCATTACTAGTTCGCCGCTAGTAGGGCCATACAGGGTGCCCTTGCCACGACCTCCGGCGTGAATCTGACTCTTCACCGCGACTATCTTGCCCCCCAAGCTATCGTAGGCATCCAAAGCCTGCTCCACAGTAGTACAGTGGACACCGTCTTGGACCGCCACACCTTCCTCTCTGAACAGCGCCTTGCCTTGGTACTCGTGGATGTTCACGCCCGCCCGAGACCAAGTCCGTCTTTCAACGATACGCATCGCGATTGTGCAAGACGCAGACGCGAAGTGCTCAAACGCAGCCACACTCACGACAGGTCATGGACGTCATAGTGCTAGCCGGTGGGTTCGGCACTAGGTTGCGTCCTTGGACGGAAAGTATCCCCAAACCCCTCTTGCCTATTCTGGACAAATCAATGATTGAGCATGTGTTAGATGTCTTGCCTGAGCCTCAAGTCGACAGAGTACTGATTGCTGCAGGGTATGGGGTCGATAAGTTGCGTGAGCACTTCGAAGGTATTTCATTACCATACGAGGTCGTAATCGTAGAGGAGGAGGAGCCCCTTGGTACGGGGGGAGCGATTGCCAACTGCCGTGAGTATCTGTCGGGCGATACATTCTGCGTCATTAACGGGGATCTGATTACTAGCCTCAGGGTCGAAGAAATGCTTGAGTTCCATACTAGCAACGGCGGAATCGCCACCATCTCACTGTGGGAGGTCGAGGATCCGTCCCGGTTCGGAGTGGCCGACTACATTGAGGAGAATGGGAAGATAATGAGATTCCAAGAGAAGCCACCTAGCGAGGAGGCCTATTCGAATCTCATCAATGCAGGGACTTATCTTCTCGAGCACGATATATTCGATATGATGCCCGATGGTGCCCACAGTATAGAGAGAGATGTGTACGAGAAGATAGCCGCGACTGGAGCTTTGAACGGCTTCCCATTCGGAGGCATGTTCGTGGATGCAGGAACTCCTTCTTCATTCATCGAGGCTAGTCGAGCCTGCATCTCATCCCAGAGATTCTCATCCGGTACGGTGCAGGGGAGCTCATGGCATGGAGTAGACTCACAGTGCTCTGGAGAGGCCGTGGGAAGCTCCATCGGATCTGGAGCAATAGTTGCTGAAGGATGCATTGTGCGCAACTCGGTTATTCTCGAAGGAGCGGCGATTGGGCCCGGTTGTGAATTGGATGGATGCTTGATAGGCAAGGGCGCAACAATTTCTGCAGGAACTACTCTAAGCGCTGAGATTGTAGACCACCATCCCTGAGTGATTGTATGGGTGATGACTTTGGGGAAATCGGGTTCTCTGGCAAACTCAGGCCTTCTCAGATGGCCTCCTCAAGCATAATCAGAAAGGAGTTGGGATCGGATTCCAGAGAATTGCTCATTGTAGCCCCTCCTGGTTCGGGAAAGACCGTTCTCGGACTGTATGTCTGGTCAGACTTGGTCAGAGTTCCAACATTGGTTCTTAGCCCGAACTCAGCGATTCAAGCTCAGTGGATCGAGAGGGCAAAAGAGCTGTTCCACCTTGATGGAAGAGAGTCCGAAATCGGCACCGACCCCAAGAATCCTGGCATACTAACCTCTCTCACCTACCAGTCGGTTACTCTGCCGAAGAGAGGAGGGGGCGATTTGGATGAATCAGCAACGGAGCTGTGGATTGCCAACCTAATGACTCAGGGAGAGGATGGCTCAGTTGAGGCGGAAGATGAGGAGAGCGCGCTGGCCTGGATAACTGACCTGCAGGAGAAGAACCCCGAGTACCACTCAGACAGAATGGGGCACTATCGTAAGAAAGTTAGAGACTCACTCTCTGAGCATGGTAATGCACTTTGGGTACTACACGAGTCGGCCCAAGACAATCTGAAGAAACTCGCAGATGTAGGGGTCGGGCTGGTAATTCTCGATGAGTGCCATCATCTGTTGGACCATTGGGGTAAAGTGCTAATTGAGATGATAGAATTCCTCGGCAATCCTATCGTCCTAGGATTAACGGCCACACCTCCTGAGACGGCTAACGACTCCTCAGCCAGTCGATACCTCGACTTGTTCGGAGAAGTCGACTATGAAGTTCCAGTTCCTGCACTTGTCCGCGACAACAACCTATCTCCATACCAAGATCTGGCATATTTTGTGCGCCCGTCTCCAGAAGAACTGAGGTACATCGCCAATGTCGATGATGACTTCAAGAGCCTCATGAGCCAGTTAAGGAAAGGTCCAGAGGATGCTGAGGGTCGCACACCTAGGCTTGAGGTATGGCTCGCCAGAGTTCTTGACGCTCTGATTCTACCTGGAGGGAAAGTTAAGGATTGGAAATCATTCCAGAGAAGGGATCCTCGACTTGCTGATGCTGCTAGAGCATACCTAGCAGCAGGAGGGCTGAATCTACCTCCAGATGTCCCTTTTCCATCGGCTGAACTTGTATCAACTGGGAACAGTATGGATGTTCTGATTACGATACTTGATCGCTACATCAGAAACGGACTAATGAGATCCGAGAGCACTGAGGACCACACCCTTGCAGACGATGCGAAGAGAAAGTTGAGGATGCTGGGCGTACAAATCACCGGTAGTGGCCCGAGGTTGTGTGCATCTCCTGTCGGCAGAGTGATGGCATATGCTTCTGCCAAGTATGAAGCGCTCAGAGATATTCTGATTGCAGAGATGCAGGCTCTAGGCCCTGATATCAGAGCAGTAATTGTGACCGACTTCGAGAAGACTTCAGCCACCGCATTGGTCGAAGGCGTGCTCGATGACGATGCAGGAGGGGCGGTAGCAGCTTACCGGGCAGTGCTTGGTGCCGAGTCGACAGATCGGCTGGACCCGG
>Ga0066836_10000862_pt1 | contig 15433 bp, 14 predicted proteins | sample ETNtaG_18_FD_71568 | JGI IMG/M metagenome (GOLD analysis project Ga0066836, IMG submission 71568) | Marine microbial and viral communities from oxygen minimum zone, Eastern Pacific Ocean - ETNP201302SV91 | ecosystem: Environmental > Aquatic > Marine > Oceanic | place: Pacific Ocean: Eastern...
ATCAATTTTGTAAAAACAATAGCATTAGTGGTGGCACCTTCTATGAACCATTTATTATCTATATTTTTTAGGCTTGGTGAAAAGACAGAGAGTGATTTGTCGGCAATATATTGTTTACTTATTTCTGAGACCCTTCTATCAAAATCAGAAATAATTTTCTTTTTATCAGAACAATCAGATACTAAAAATAACAGGAATAAGTAAAACAAAAAGCTGAAGGTTTTTTTCATTAATTTTTTTCTTCTAATCATGAATAATATTTTGGACTATTTCATTTTGTATATGCTGATAAGGCTCAGAATCTCCAACAAAACCATTAATTAAGATAGAGAAAGCAACAGGTCCATATTTTGGTGAAAAAATATATCCTGATAAATTATTAACACCAGATAAACCGCCGGTTTTTGCTCTGATCATTGCTCCTTCTTTTTCCAGCCTATTCTCAAGAGTTCCATTTTCCCATCCTCCTCCTGGTAGGACAGAAATAAAATCATCTCTATGTTTACTGCTATACATCTTAATTAATAATGAGGTCAAGTGATCGGCACTTGTGAGATTATATCTTGATAGTCCTGAGCCATCTGCTAATCGTATCATGGATGTATCTATTCCAATAGAATCAGATAAGAATGATTTAACACGGTTTATACCATTCTGCCAATTCCCTTTACTTTGATTAGTAATACCTATTGTTTTAATAAATAGCTCTGCTTTTAGATTATCACTCTCATTCATTAAATCTGCAGTTGAAAAAATGATGGGATTTGAATTATGATATGCAAGAGTGTCGAAGTCTTTTTTTAATGTACCCTTAACCAAATTTTTTACTTTAACACCATAGTTGTTCAGAGACTCTCTGAAGATCGTGCCTGTGAATAAAGTAGGGTCATAGATATTCCGTCTGAGTGTATCACATTCTTTTTTATAAAATATTTCACCACTTATTTTAAAATGATTTGTTCTTGCGACCCAATCACGATCTATTTTTAGTTTTTCTAGTTCAATATTATTTGTAACAGTAAGGGAGTGGTTAGATAATGATATATATTCAGTATATGGGAAATAATTAATATTAGCAGGTTTTCCTGGAATATCTGGGGAAATATAAAAATCTATGCAATTATCATTAACAGTTAGTGCTCCAACTGGAGCAGCATACCACCATGCTCCTTCATCCCACATCCATCCCTTACCAAAATATAATGAGTCCATAGAAGTTGCATCTAAAAATAATGTGTCAACTGTTTTTAAAAATGTGGATGTTATCTTTGCAAGAGAATCTAATTGATCCACAGTGAGATCAGGGTCACCATGTCCTTGTAGTATTATATTGTTTTTATCTCGTAAGATATTTGTTGTAAACATATAATCCTTTCCTAAATAATCTAAAGCAGCTGCGCAGGTATACAACTTATTGTTACTCGCAGGGATTAATAACTTTTTACTATTCAATTCATATAATATTTTTCCGTTAGTCAATGAAATTATTTTTACACCTATTAGAAAATCTTGGTTAGAATCAATGATTATTTGATTCAAAGTTCTTTTTAAAGAAGAGACTCCTTGATTTGTTAATAAAGATGGATGTGGAGTACAGGATAAAAGATAAAAAGTTGTTAAAAAACAAATAGTGTTAAATCTCATGAGAACCATCTTGTACTTTATTAAGAAATGACTCAAGTAATAACACGCTTAGAGATTGTGTCTTACTAAATTGTTTTTCACTTACCCCAATTCTTTGGGCAAATGTTTTTGAAGCTTCAATATGTGGTTGGAAACCCCAAATTGGAAGATGCTTGTGTACTATTGCCTCAATTTTCACCATCGAACTTGTTGCAAATACATCAAAGTTCTCAGGACATTTAGTGACACCTTCTTGGTGAGAATAAATTAAATAATCCTCCTGCGTATTATTTAGCCGGTTATTTTCTAAAATTTTTATTCTTCTAATTCCTCTTTTTTTAGTAGTATTCCATAGATAATCGACTGTTCCTCCAAAAAGGTGTGCCAGAAATTGATGACCAAAACAGATCCCAAGAATTGGGATTCTATTTTTAATGCCTATTTCTATTATCTCCTTGATATTATTCAGCCAATGAAAGGAATCGTGGACCGAAGCAGCACTACCCATAAGAATTATACCGCAAGCATTGTTAATATGCTTTTTCATGGAATTCGGCGAATGTATTTTGGGTAAATGATAGGTAGTATTTATATTGCAGCGCAGTGAAATTTCATTGTAAGATTCTATTTCAGGAGTCTTTATTGCAGGGTCAATGACCATTAAGTTTTGAAAACTCATTAACTATTATAGTAATAGTTTTTTAAAAATGACAATTAGAAATATTTTTTTGTTCAAAGTATCCTTTATAACTAAAATTGTGGAATTTGCATCTGATTGAATGTGATATTATATATAAATTATGGTATTTAATTGATCAAATACTTCGTGCATTTTAAAATTTTTGCTATTCTATTATTTGTTTTTGGTTCTTGTGCTGACCGTGGACCTTATGATTGGATTGAGTCTCTCCCAGCTCCTTGGACCTTGTCAAATTATCAACTAGATTCATATCTACCACAATTCCATAAAAAGTACCCTGATTATTATGATCGGTTAATAGCTCTTAACCTATGGCGTGTAGGTACTCCTTATGGATTATTTTGTCTTGGTGAAGAGCAGGGTATAGATCTCGACCCAATCATTAGAATTGATAGTTCAGATTGTACGGTACATGTTTTAACGACTATTGCGTTGGCAGAAAGTCAAACATGGCAAGGTGCAAGAGATGCGATGATTGACATCCACTATAAGCCGGATATAAATGGTATTAAAAAACCTACTTATAAATCTCGCTGGCATTTTACATCTGATCGTTTATTAAATAATCCCCGCACAGTTGATATAACCTCGATTATTGCATCACCAGAAGACGTTGATACAATCAATATTATATTAAATAAAAAAATTGATGGTTCTCAGTTTTTGGAACTTGGTTGGACATCAAAACTATCAACTTATTTTATCCCTATCCAAAATATAGGTGAGCATTTATTATCACAACTCCCTGTTATTTGTGGGATTGCTTTTGTTAAAAAAAACTATTTTAAAAATGGTATTGTTATTGCTCATGAAGGATATGTTATTAATAGAAGGAATCTAATCCATGCTTCATCAGTAGAAAACAAGACAGTCAATGTTAACTTATTGTCATATATTGGGAATGTTAGTAAACCTCGTTTTGATGGAGTGATGTTTTACGAGATCAGAAAAATTTGAAAAATGGTTAATAAAAATCTATCCCAAGTAGAATCTTATTTCACAGATAATAATAAGATATTAAAACAACTTACAAATATTCCGTATCTAGTTGTTGATAATTTTCCAGATTTAGGTTTAATTACATCTCTTCGATTTCTAGAATGGATCTTAGAAAATCCCCATGGTGTTATTAGTCTTCCGACTGGTAAAACTCCAGAATATTTTATTAAATGGACTCACTATTTTCTAAATAATTGGGATGTTGATAATGTAAAATCCATTCGACTGAAATATGGTCTAGACAGTAACAAAAGACCAGACTTATCAAAATTACAATTTGTCCAAATTGATGAGTTTTATCCTCTGAACCCTAAACAGCATAACAGTTTTTATAATTATGTAAGCAAATATTATCTTGAAAGGTTTAGGATTTCCCCTAATAAATCATTATTAATTAATTCAGATTCTATAAAACTTTATAAAGATAAACATTGGAGTTCAATTTTCCCAGATGGAATCATCGATCTGAATTTGCGTTACAGGGATGCCAAAACTGACGCTGAAAAAATGCAAAAAGAATCGATCTATATTATAGATCAATGGTGTAATCAATATGAAGAAAAAATAAGAAATATGGGAGGGATTGGGTTTTTTCTAGGCGGTATTGGTCCAGATGGGCACATTGCTTTTAATGTCAGAGGTTCAGATCATAATTCAACAACTCGGTTGATGAAAACGAATTTTGAGACACAGGCCGCAGCTGCCGTGGATTTGGGAGGGATTGAAATTAGTAAAAATCGTTTGGTTATAACTATTGGGCTGGGAACAATAACTTATAATGAAAATGCTACGGTTATTATTATTGCTGCAGGAGAAGCTAAATCAGCTATAGTCAAGGAATCACTTGAGTCTCAACAAGATATAAAATATCCTGCAACTGTTCTTCAAAAACTTGAAAATAGCAGATTTTATATAACTATAGGTGCATCAAAAATGCTTAAGGATAGTCAAGATCATTATTGGGAAAAAAATTCTTGGAATTCGGAAAAGAAACAGAGAGCATTATTAAAGCTTTCTAAGAGAAAGAACATTTTTGGTAAAAAACTTCAGTTGCATGATCTACAAAACGATGAAATTTTTAAAAATATGAATGGGATAAATGAAAAAACAGTTGATGAAATTATCCAAAATATTGATAAAAAAGTCCAACAAGGAATCAAGATTGAAAAAGATGAAACATATTATCACACGGGTCCCCATCATGATGATATTATGCTTGGGATGATGCCTCACATTATACATTTGATTAGGGAACCAAGTAATAGGCATATTTTTGCAAATATGACTTCTGGATTTACATCGGTAACTAATAGTTTTTTAAATAAAGTGATTAAAACTACTTTGGATTTTCTTGAAAAAGGAAAAATTCAGATGATAGATTATCTAGATTTTTTTTCAGATGGTTATAAGTTTAAATGGGATAAGGACGTATACCATTACCTTGACAGAATTGCCGATAATGATTTAAGTGGCCAATTGAGAGGTTTATCACATAGGGTTGTACGCTCAATTGTAGAAATTTATAATGTCCAAAATAAAAACCAGTTAATCGAGCAATTAACAAGAGTGGTTAATGAATTAAATGATTATTACGATGGAGAAAAAAATTCACCAGCAATCCAACGGTTAAAAGGAATGATCCGTGAATTTGAAGAAGAGTTAGTCTGGGCAAACTATGGTGTACGTGTAAAAGATGTACATCATCTAAGGCTTGGATTTTATAAGGGTGATATTTTCACAGAACAGCCTCAGCAGAAGAGAGATGTAACACCCATACTAGAACAATTAAGAGAATTTAAACCAACTGTTATTTCACTTGCACTTGATCCTGAAGGAAGTGGCCCTGATACACATTACAAGGTTTTGCAGGCTATTGCAGAAGCAGTTCGAAGATGGAACAAAGATTCTGATTTATCAAATTTAAGAATTTGGGGCTATAGAAACGTTTGGTATAGGTTTGATATGTCAGAGGCAGATTTAATTATACCTGTGACACTTAATTCTATGGCAATTATGAATTCTACTTTTATGAATTGTTATTTGAGTCAAAAAGATGCTTCATTCCCAAGTTATGAGTATGATGGCCCTTTTTCTAAACTCACTCAAAAAATATGGGTTGAACAGCACAGAGATTTACAACTGATTTTTGGCCGAGATTATTGGTATCAAAATAAAAACCCACATTTAAGAGCAGTGCACGGAGCATTATATTTAAAACAATTTGGTGTAGAAGATTTTTTGAAGTTAGCTAGGCGAATTGAGGATTCCACAGAAGGATCAAATATTCTAAAAGAATCATTTTAAGTCCCTTCCAGATTAGAATTTATTTCATTAGCGGCTTGTGCCTTTTTAGCAAGATAAAACAAATATAACACAGATGTTCTGATTTCATCCTTAGATCCTAGATTATAAAATCCTTTTGGTGGCATTACGCCATTTTCACCTTTATATCCTTCCCAGACACTATTGAAAAGCTCATCAGTTCCTTTTGCGGCGGCTTTATCCCAATATTCTTTCTCCTCAAGAATTACAGCTCCATTGATCCCGCGCCTATGGCATCTAAAACATGCTGTGGCCCATATAGATTCTCCTAAAATAATCTGTTTATTAGTAAGTGACTTATATTCATTAGAATCGTAAATATTTACTGAGATTTCTTTTTTAGCACATCCTGACAGATTAAAAAGAATAACAATATTTAATAAAGCATAAAATGTTTTCATAATAATGTATAGATATTTTAATTAGGGTTTTATTGGATTCCAGTTTTTAGAATATCATGAATATGTACAATACCATCAGGTTTTTTTAGATTTGGATTAGAATAAACAAATAAACTTGTTATGGAGTATTTTTCCATAAGTTCTAGTGCTGAGATAGCTAATGTATCAGATGCTACCCATTTTGGTTTTTTAGACATAATGCATTCTGCTGTTTTATCAAAAAGGCTATTATCATTATTTTCTAATCCCCTTCGAATATCACCATCGGTTATAATACCAATCATTTCATTGTGTTTATCTAATACTCCGGTTACTCCAAAACCTTTTTCTGAAATAACTAGTAAAGCATCTTTGATGTTAGAAGAATTATAAACAAACGGAATACGGTTATTTTTATGTGTGAGTTGTTCGACTGTTAATAAAAGGCGCTTACCAAGCATTCCACCTGGATGTATCTCGGCAAAATCTTTCTTATTAAAACCCTTTAACTCAAGTAAAGAAACTGCTAGGGCATCTCCCATAGCAAGTGTAGCGGTGGTGCTGGCTGTTGGAGCAAGATCTAAAGTACATGCTTCTTTCTCAATAGATGTATCCAGAAAAATATCAGATTTGAGAGATAATGTTGAATTTTTTCGCCCAATAAGGCCTATTATGGGTAGATTTTTCTTTTTTAATACATCTAGAATCTGAGTTAGTTCTATACTTTCACCACTATTGCTTACAATGAGAATTACATCTTGGTCTGTAATCATTCCCAGATCACCATGGACAGCTTCTCCTGGGTGTACAAATTGAGCGGGTGTACCTGTGGATGCCATTGTGGAAGCAATTTTTTGTGATATTAATCCTGACTTACCTATGCCCGATACAATTAATCGGCCCTTACATTCAAAAATGGTTTGTACTGCTGATTCAAAATATTTATCGATACGATCTTGCATTAAAGAAACAGCTTCTGCTTCAATTTGGAGGACTTGTTTAGCGATAGATTTAATATCAGAGTTTTTCATGATACAAAATTTAATACTATTAACTAATACTACTATTTAGATTTTGATTCAGTTATATATAAAAAAATGAAATATTTATTATTTTTTACTATGTTTAATATGTCTTTATTCGGAACGCATCTGCAAGTGGGTGAACAAGCACCTAATTTTTCTTTAAATGATCAAAATGGTAAAAAACACCAATTAGAAGATTACAAAGGTAAAAATTTAGTAATTTATTTTTTCCCAAAAGCTTTCACTCCTGGCTGAACAAAACAAGCGTGCGGGTTACGTGATGAGTCAATGACATTTAAAGATTTAAATATTTCTATATTGGGTATTAGCTACGATTCTCAAGATCAATTAAAATCCTTTAAAGAAAAATATAATCTACCATTTGATTTTTTATCGGATTCAGAAAAACTTATGGGTAGTGATTATGGTGTAAATAGTTTTCACTTTTTCCCACAGCGTAAGACCTTTCTCATTGATGAAGAAGGCATTTTAATACATATTTTTAATGATGTCGATTTAAATAGTCATCCTAAAGATATTTTAAAAATATTTAATCACCATAATTAAGGAGCAATATATGAAAGTATCTATTGAATATTGCGCAGTTTGAAACTACTTACCGAAAGCTTCCAGTCTGGAGGCTAAGTTAAGCGCAACTTTTTCTGATATTGAAGTAAAACTTGTATCTAGTGGCGGGGGTGTTTTTGAAATAATGCTAGATGGCCGATTAATATTTTCAAAAAAATCCTTAAATCGCTTTCCAGAAGATGGAGAAATTGTAGATTTAATAAAAGCAGGATGACTGTAGATTGATTTCTGAAATTGATCATAGTGGAAAAATTTATACTGTAAATCTTGAATCCGGGATTGATCTATCAATCCAAAATAATTTTTCGGGTGATGCTCCAACCTTTTTTAATTCGAATCCTCCTACTATAAGACCCGCACAATCAAAGAATTTTATTGGAGATATCGGTCAGGGGGGTAGCTGTAATGTGCCCATCACAATGTTAAATATTCATTGTACAGGGACTCACACTGAATCTATTGGTCATATCAATGACTCTGGTGTTAGAGTAGTAGATGTTTGTCCCAAAGGTTTGATGACAGCTTTATTAATTACTGTAATACCACGGAAAATAAATGAGACTAATGATTCTTATCATTCTAAATTATCTAATGAATTAGTCATAACTAGGGAAAGTATACAAAAACAATTAACAGCGAATGTGGAAGGACTTATATTAAGAACCCTACCCAATAATCAATCTAAAAAATCAAGAGATTATGATGCAGAACCAGCTCCATTTTTTACTAATGATGCTATTGATTATATACATGATGCTGGTATAAAACACCTACTTGTAGATATCCCATCAGTGGACAAGGCTGATGATGGAGGAATGTTGGAAAATCATAGAAGATTTTTTAAAAATGGAGCAACAATTTCAGAATTATTATTTATCCCTGATATTACCCCGGATGGATTTGGTTTTTTACAAATCCAAATCCCAAATTGGGGATTAGATGTTGTCCCAAGTCGTCCGATATTTTATCCTGTGTAATTTTCATTTTTTAAAATGTATAGTTCTATTTGTAATTTTATGATTAATGCATGAATGAAAAAGGATCAAAATGAGTAAAGATATTAAAAGTGTAATAACCTGTGACATTGATGGGAAAGTAGAAACATTTAGCGATGGTGCTGCTGAGCTTTTTGGTTATAATGCAGATGAAGTTATTGGTAAAATGAGAGTTAGTGATTTTAGCGATGGTCAGATTGTTCTTGGCCACGTTATTGGTTGGTTAGATGAATCGGTTAAAAAGGGTAAGTGGGAAGGAAATACCACATTTTTACATAAAGATGGTAGTGAGATACCATGTCGTATCAAAATTACTCCAACTAGAAATAAGGATGGGGAACACATTGGTTATTGTGGTGTCACAACACCACTAAAAGATAAAACACCTGATGAAGTTAGACCTAAAATAGATCTCATGACTAAAATATTTACATGGGTCATTATCATGCGCATGCCCTTTTTGTCGGCCACTTTTGTACCTATTTTTGTAGGAGCTGCAGTTACAAAATTTATGGGATATACAGTTGATTGGGCTTGGCTTGGTCTAACGTTACTTGGTGGTTCTCTTCTGCATATAGGGACCAATACATCTAATGATTATTTTGATCATTTGAGTGGTACAGATGAATTAAACTACAACTATAGTAATAAGGGGTTGAATGGTGGAAGTAGGGGTATTCAAATGGGCTTAATTTCGCCTAAAGGAGTTCTCACAGTTGCTATTATCGCATTTACGCTTAGTGCTATTATCGGCGTTCCACTTATACAGAAAGCTGGTACACCAATCCTCTGGCTAGGATTAATTGGATTCTTATCAGGTTTATTTTATACTGCACCACCTTTTCGATTTTCATCCAGAAAAGGAATAGGCGAACTACTTATTGGGTTAAATTTTGGTCCTTTAATGGTAGCAGGGAGTGCACTTGTCCAAACGGGTCAGTTTTTACCTGAGGCATTTTTGGCGGGAATACCAATAGGATTTCTTATAGCTGCTGTTGTATATGTGAATGAGTTTCCCGATCATGATAGTGATAAGGCAACAGGTAAAAATACTTTGATAGTCGTCTTTGGCCCTGAAAAAGCCAGAGCTGGTTACGTATCTTTGGTTGTGGGTGCATTTTTAAGTATAGTCCTACTAGTGTTAAACGGTACATTCCCATCTATGATTTTAATTACATTATTAGGCTCGTATTTTGGAGTAACATCTATTCAAACATTATATAAATATTATAATAATAGACTTCTTGAACCGGCAAATTGGGGAACTATTATAATGCACAGTGCAACAGGAGCCTTGCTGTTTATAGGGCTCTGGTTGGGAAATTCCTCAGTATAAATAATTACATATAAATAAAAATAATTAAAAGCTTCTTCTTCAAGGGGCTTTTTTTTATTTGCATAGATTTGAAACTCTTTGTAAAATACTTACGAGTAACTTACGAGTATTATGTTAATAGGATTAGGAAATGAAAAATATATTTAAAAAACAAAATCAAGAAAAAGTATCTGAGGCTGTAATTCGTGCCGTTTCCAGATTAAATAAATATGAAGATCAAAAAGTATCCCATTCAATAGTATGGGATGGTAAATCGATTAATTATATATCGCTCACCTTGTGAACAAACATCTGTCACCAAAACTGAAAAAGTTTCTAGATTTTATTAAGCAATTCACGCTAATTCATAGTCATCCTCCATCTTACGAGGAAATTATGTCAAATCTAGGATTTGGATCGTTGGGGACAATCAATTGGTATGTAAAAACCCTAGAAGAACAGGGTTACTTATCTCGTGTAAAAGGTCCCAACGGCAAGCGAGCGCTCATCTTAAGTCAAGAAGAGCATGCTACAACTACAACATCTTGTTTGCCGCTGCTGGGACTCATTGCTGCCGGAGAACCTATTGAAGCATTAGAAAATCCTGAAATGGTTGATGTTCCGCCATCTCTGTTGCATCCGGATAATTATATTTTACAGGTAAGAGGAGATTCTATGATTGATGAACAGATTCATGATGGAGATTATATTGTTGCGAGGAAAACACAGACTGCCCGTTCGGGGCAGATTATTGTAGCTCTTATTAATGGAGAGGCAACTCTAAAGTGTTATATTAAAAAAAATGATGGGGTAGAGCTTCATCCCCGTAACCCAGATTATCCAATTATAAAAATTAATCCACAAGATAATTTTTACATTAATGGTGTACTACTCTATTCCTTTCGAAATTATTTGAATTAAGTAAATCTTTTATGACTAGCCAAGACGTTCTGCATATGCGTCTTAATAATATGGAAATTCAGGCGGAGCGGATTATAGACCCAAGTCTTAAAGCACGTCCGGTTGCTATTATTTCTTCTCATAATTCTAATGGAAGTATTATATCTTTATCTCCTGAAGCAAAAGAAGAAGGATTACACCGGGGTATGAAAGTTTCATTGGTACGAAAAATGAGCCACAGTACCCAATTATTACCTTACAATCATTCTCTATATGATCGGATTAATTGGTATATATATCGCGTTGTATCTTCTTATACACCTGTTGTTGAACCACATAGATTGAATGAATTTTTTTTGGATATGGGTGGTATGGATTCAATTTATGGTAATATAGAAAATGCAGGTCTTGATATTATAAAACGTATAAGAGAGGAAATTAGTATTTATGGGACAATTGGTATTAGTAAGAATAAATTAGTAAGCCAGATTATAACTGCCGTTATTCCAGATGAAATTCATAAAATTGATAGCGGATATGAATCTCAATTCCTTGAACCTTTAAACCCCAAACTACTACCTGTAGTACGTATAAAATCAATTCAATGCATTCTTAAATTTTTATTAATCAAACAAATATCTCATATTCAAATTATGGCAGAGCAATCAGAAGAGTTTGATATATTATTTGGGATATATGCAAAAGTACTTAGTAAAGAAGCTCAAGGTTATGATACATCACAAGTAAAACCGTATCGTTACCGCAATCACATTTTAGAACAGAAAATATTACCAGAAGATACGAATGACCAAATGATATTGGATGGGATAATAAAAGATTTATCAGAACGAGTTTCTTTTAAACTAAGAAAACGTAAACAGATTGCAGATCGTGTTCAATTAGAGATTCATTATAGCGATGGATATAATATATGCTATAATGGAAAATTTGCAGATATTGATGATATGTCTGTGTTTAGGACTTGTAAAAAACTATTTAAAAATGCGAACCAAAGGCGTAATAGAATACGTTCAATATTGATAGATGTATCAGAATTTCGTCCGTATGCTGATCAAAAAAATTTATTTTTTACAAAAGAAAGTCATAGTATGAAAGTATCTCGGGCAATAGATAAAATTCGTGTAAAATATGGATTTGACAGTATTCAAACTGCTAATGTACTTCGAGTGTTAAATCATCAGTAATGTTCATTCATTTAAATATTCATTCTATTTATTCTGCAATGCGAGGACTTTTATCTTTACCTGATTTGATGAATGCTGCGAAATCGTATGATATGGATACATTAGCTCTTACAGATGTTAATGGTCTGTTTGGTTTTATTCATTTTGTTCAGCATTGTCATGAAGCAGGTGTCAAAGCTATTGCGGGAGTTAACTTGATGACTATTACAGATGAAGTAATCATATTAGTAGAGAATCAGTATGGTTATGAAAATCTTTGTCGGATTATATCCAGTATCCATGATAATTCAGATCAAGATATTTCTGATATTTTAAAAAAATATTCATCAGGCTTATTTATGTTGGCTCATAATAGATCAACGTTAAAAAAACTACATTGTTTTATTCCAGATACGCATTTATTTGTAGAGCTGAGACCAGGGCTTTCAGAATTAGAAGCAGAACAATTATCAAAAGAATTAAAATTAGAGATTATTGCAACAGGAGATGTGTATTTTAGATCATATGTAGACCATCGATCCCATAAAATTTTACGTGCTATAAAAAATAATACTACAATTGAAAATTGGGATATAACAGATTGTAAATCGGAACAGAGTTGGTTCCGCAGTGAAAAGGATATGGCCGTACTTTTCCCAAATAGCTTAGATGCAATCAACAATAGTCGCTATTTAGCGGATCGTTGTAAAACAGATTGGTCTTTTGTGAATACTATTTTTCCAGGTCTATCACTTAAAAATACCTATCATGCTAATAAAAAATTAAAAAATAAAGTCTATGCAGGTGCAAAAATCCGTTATGGTGCAATTAATGATTTAATACAATCTCGTATTGAATATGAATTAGAACTGATTACCCAAAAAGGATTTGCACCTTATTTTCTTATCGTAGAAGACATTATAATACAAACTCAATCGACTATTGGAAGAGGATCGGCTGCTGCATCGATTGTTAGTTATTGTCTTTTTATTACTCAAGTAGATCCTATAAAGTACAATCTGAAATTCGAGCGCTTTATTCATACGGAGCGTGAGGGCATGCCTGATATTGATATTGATTTTCCATGGGATGAGCGAGATAATATTTTGGATTATGTATTTACTAAATATGGAAAAGATCGAACAGCAATGGTCGCCAGTCAGGTTTTTTTAAAATCTCGTTCTGCAATTCGGGAAGTTGGAAAAGTGTTCGGCCTCTCTAATGAAGAAATAAAAACAATTACGAAACGTATAGGGTGGTATAATTCTAATCAAGACCTTGAATCTCAAGTACAAACAGATCCACGTTTTAGTAATATAGGTTTAGATGAAACATTAATAGAAGTATTAAGAGAAAGTAAAAAAATTATAGGTGTATTACGTCATGTATCTGTGCATCCTGGAGGAATAGTTATCGTTCCTGATGAGATTAGAAAATATGTACCAGTACTCATGGCACCTAAAGGAGTTCAGATTGTAGAATGGGAAAAAGATCAAGTGGAGGATTCAGGTTTATTAAAAATTGACCTTTTAGGGAATAGGAGTTTAGGGGTGGTGCGAGATAGTATACGTTATATTAATCTCAATTATGGTGAAAATGTAGCTCGTAGTAAATATTTAAATTATCATCAGATTCAACCATTGGATGATCCAAAAACAGAGCATCTCATGAAAGAAGGGAAGACAATGGGTATCTTTTATATTGAAAGTCCTGCAACTCGACAGCTTTTGGCAAAAGCGAAGATGGTGGATTTTGAGCATGTGGTAATTTATTCATCTATTATTCGTCCTGCAGCCAATCGATATACGAATCTGATGCTATCTAGAATACATGGTGCAAAATGGAATTCAATGCATCAGGATTTAGATTTTTTAAATGAAAGCTATGGAATTATGGTCTATGAAGAACAGGTTTCGATGGCAGTGATGACGATGGCGGGATTAGGTTATTCAGATGCAGAGTTGCTCAGAAAAACTATGAGCAGAAATTCCATGCAGTATCTTGTATCACATTGGGAAAAACAATTCTCTCGTGGCGCACTTCGTAGAGGATATTCATCTAGTTTGATTAATAATGTATGGGATATGATCAAATCGTTTATAGGATATTCTTTTTGTAAACCACATTCAGCATCGTATGCAATGCTTTCTTTTACCTGCGCATATCTTAAAGCTCATTTCCCTGCCGAATTTTTATCGTCTGTGATTTCTAACCAAGGTGGTTTCTATTCATCTTATGCGTATATGAGTGAAGCCCGTAGGTTGGGTATTCAGATTGTATGTCCAGATATTAACAACAGTTATTTTGAATGGAGAGGATCAAAAAATAAGATTCAAATGGGATTTATGAGTATTAAAGGATTGCAAAAAAAAACAATAGATTTAATTTTAGATGAGCGTAAAGCAGGTTATTTTGATTCACTAAATGATTTTTTATTTCGAGTGGATTTGAATATGACCGATGCAATGGTTTTGACCAATGCAAGTTGTTTTAACATCATCGCATCAGAATTAAGTCACCAGGAAATAGCATATAAAATTGCTGGTTTTTATTTACAAAGTGGCTCTCGCAGACTATTCAATAGATCTCATATACAATCAAAATTAACAATTGATGAAAAATACAAATTGGAGTTGGATATATTTGGTTATCCGGTATCTATTCATCCCATTACCAAATACAGGCCTATACTAAGTTCACGTATTCGATATGCTAGAGATATTCCAAAATATTTTGGCCAATCTATCTACCTTACAGGAATTTATATTACACGTAAAGAATCCATCACTCATCAGTCAGAACCTATGCAATTCCTAACGTTAGAAGATGAAACTGATTTATATGAATGTATTTTATTTCCTGAAGTGTTTAAAAAATTTGGTGATTTACTTTACTGGGAAACATTATTTATCATCAGAGGAACGGTAGAAAAATCTTTTGGGGTATATAGTATTATTATTGAAAAAATGGGGAGTCTACAACAGTGGGTGCATCGATTAGGTCAAAGTAATTCTTTTAAAATTGTATAATAATTAAACTGAAATAAATTTATTCTAAAATAACCCAATCATAATCAGCATATTCTGTAACATGTTTTCCATTGGAAGTTGCATATAAGCCACAATATGTCCCTGTATAGCTTTTACACAAAATAACATCTGCATCATTTTCAGCGAAAAAATGAAAAGTTTTACTATCATCAATGGAAAAGAAATATTTATAGACTTTATTGTCTGATGTGATTTTAAAAGTTATAGAGCCCTCATAAGATGGTAAGAAATCTTTTTTAATGGTAATTGGTAGACTATTTTTTTCTTTGACAACCAGTTTGAGTATATAATTTTGTTTAGTTTTTTCAATTGTATATGTGATATAATTATCATCTTTTTGAAAGAGGCTGAT
>Ga0066836_10000863_pt1 | contig 15428 bp, 11 predicted proteins | sample ETNtaG_18_FD_71568 | JGI IMG/M metagenome (GOLD analysis project Ga0066836, IMG submission 71568) | Marine microbial and viral communities from oxygen minimum zone, Eastern Pacific Ocean - ETNP201302SV91 | ecosystem: Environmental > Aquatic > Marine > Oceanic | place: Pacific Ocean: Eastern...
TCTATAGCTGGGTTAAGTTTATTGATTACAAACTTTCCAGATTTTATAAATTTTATGAAATATATTGCTTCAGCTTATATTGCGTTCATAGGTATTAGGACGCTTTTAAGTAAAAGTAGTTTTGAAACTGATTTAGCTAATTCATCAGAGTTTTCGAAATATAAATCTTTAACATTAGGATTTTTTACCAATGCCTTAAACCCTAAGGCATTTCTTTTCTTTATTACCGTTTTTACTTTAATTAGTGGAAATAATGAGAGCATTAAAGTAAAAACGATACTAGGGCTATATATGGCTGTCGCTACTTTTATCTGGTTTACATTTATAAGTTATTCGTTCACTCAAATTTCAAAGAGAGAGAAAATTAAAAAGTACTTACCCTTAATAGAAAAAATTATTGGTTTTGCATTAATTTTCGTTGCTATACAAATATTATTAATAGACTACACATGACATCAATTACTGGATTATCAGACTTAATTAATAGGTTAAGGGATGAAGATGAACAGAAGCTTCCTCCTGTTCATTTGTGGAATCCGCCTCTATGCAAGAATATAGAAATGAGGATAGATGAAAGAGGGCAGTGGTATTTTAATAATTCTCCTATAAATAGAAGAAGGATGATAAAACTCTTTAGTACTGTCTTAAGAAGAGATGGAAATGATTATTTTTTAGTAACACCTATAGAAAAAATTAAAGTTAAAGTTGATAAAAAGCCATTCATAGTTATTGATTTTGAAGTTAAAAAAGAAAAAGGATTTAAAAAAATATTTTTTTTAACAAACACAGATACAGTTATTTGTCTCAATCAAAAAAATAAACTCACAGTTGAAGTTGATAAAAAAACTAAAGAACCCTTTCCCTACATAGTTGTAAGAAACAATCTAGAAGCATTAATTTCTAGGAGTGTTTTTTATAAACTGGTAGATCTATCATTAGAAAGAGAAGGGGAGCTATTTATTGAAAGTAACCAGACTCTATTTAGTTTAGGGAAGACATAAAAAAACAGAGCCTAAGCTCTGTTTAGTTTCGAGTTCGATAGTGTCTTAACTTGAAGTTTCGTTAAGCCCCTTGATCTATTCTTCTTTTAGATCTTGGTGGTCTAAAAAGTCTTTTTGGTACCTTTCCTTTTTAGAGCTTTCTCCTACCGTTCTCTAATCTTCCTCTCTCTGTCTTCTACCGTCTCGAGTTGTTTCTGACTCGGAAAAGATGATGTATGTATATTAATGAATTATGAGATTAAATGCAACCCCTTTTGTAAAAAAAAATGTAAAAAAAGCTAACTTTTTTTTTAGCTAAATTTACTGTGTTTTTTACATGTTTGGATAGTTAGGTCCACCCATTCCTTCTGGCGTTATCCAAGTAATATTTTGGGCTGGATCTTTTATATCGCAAGTTTTGCAATGCACACAATTTTGAGAATTAATTTGAAATTTTTTCTTTCCCTCTTCTTCTATTATTTCGTAGACACCTGCAGGGCAGTACCTTTGTGCCGGTTCATCATATTTAGGTAAGTTTTCTTCCAAGGGAATATTTTCATCTTTAAGAACTAAATGGCAAGGCTGATCTTCTGCATGGTTAGTATTGGATAGAAAGACTGAAGAAAGTTTATCAAAGGATATAGTGCCGTCTGGTTTTGGATAATCAATTTTTGGCATTTGATCAGCTGTTTTAAGAGTTAGATGATCTGGCTTAGAAGCCTTTAACGTAAAAGGTAATTTTCCTCTAAATAAAAATTGATCCATACCAGCCAGCAAAACACCTATGTAAGGTCCATATTTATGAAGAAATGGATTCCAATTTCTTGCTTTGTGTAGTTCTTGATTTACCCAAGAGTTAGAAAAATTTTCTTCATATTCTACTAGGTCATCTTTTAAATCATCTTTCATGAAAGCATCAATAATAGTTTGTCCTGCTACCATTCCTGATTTCATTGCTGTATGAGCGCCCTTTATTCTAGGAAAATTTAAAGTCCCAGCATCATCTCCAACCAACAGCCCACCTGGAAAACTCATTTTTGGTCTGGATTGAAAACCTCCCTTAATCAAGGCTCTTGCACCATAAGAAACCCTTTTTCCTCCTTTAAGATATTTACTTATAGAGGATTGATGTTTCCATTGTTGAAATTCATCGAATGGACTGGTATGTGGATTTTTATAATCCAAAGGAACTACATAACCTATATAAGCTTGATTATTTTCTCCATGATAAAAATATGACCCAGATACTGTTCCTTTTGCTGGCCAGCCCAAGGTATGGATCACTAAGCCTTCTTCATGTAGTTTTGGATCTATATCCCAAACTTCTTTAAATCCTATTCCATAATGTTGAGGGTCTTTATTTTCATCTAGGTTAAACTTTTCTATAACTTCTTTACCTAAATGACCTCGACAACCTTCCGATAAAATAGTGTATTTAGCTCTTAGCTCTACGCCGGGTTCAAAACTTTCCTTTTGTTTTCCTTCGAAAGATATACCCATGTCTCCAGTTATTACACCAACAATACAATCATTTTCAATTATTAAAGAAGATGCCGGGAAGCCTGGAAAAATATCTATCTCAAGACTTTCTGCATATTCTCCCATCCACCTACATAAGTTTCCTAAACTAATAATATAATTTCCGTGGTTTTTAAAAGTTGGAGTTAAGAAGGTGGGCGCAGGTATTGTTATTTTTTCGTTTAATAAATATCTTACAGAATCTTTCTTAACTGAAACTTGAATAGGGGTACTAAGATCTTTCCAGTCAGGGATTAATTCATCTAATGCTCTAGGATCGAACACATTACCCGAAAGGATATGAGCTCCAATTTCTGATCCTTTTTCAACAACGCAAACCGAGATATCTATTTCATTCTCCTTAGCTAATTGTTTTATTTTTATAGCAGCTGAAAGACCTGATGGCCCCGCACCAACTACAACTATATCGTAGTCCATTGATTCTCTTTGTATTTGTTCCATAATAAAAATTTTAGTTTGTAAGCTTCTTTAGACGGTTATAGAATACGCGCCTAATAAACGTATTATAAAGGAATTTAAATATGAAAGTTCTAGTTCCAGTAAAACGAGTTGTAGATTACAACGTAAAAGTTAAAGCTAAATCAGATGAGTCTGGTGTAGATCTAGCTAATGCAAAGATGTCTCTAAACCCTTTTTGTGAAATAGCTATTGAAGAAGCAGTACGACTTAAAGAATCAGGTATTGCAAATGAGGTTATTGCAGTGTCCGTAGGTTCATCTGCGTCTCAAGAACAACTAAGAACAGCCTTAGCTTTGGGTGCGGATAGAGCTATTCTAGTTGAAACAGATTTGGATGCTGAGCCATTGGCAGTAGCAAAGGCACTAAAAGAGGTGGCTTCAAAAGAGAATCCTGATCTTATAATTCTAGGTAAACAGGCAATAGATGATGATTCAAATCAGACGGGCCAGATGCTAGCCGCTTTGATGAATGCATCTCAGGGAACTTTTGCTTCAGATTTAAAAGTAACTGCTGGTTCAGTAGAAGTAACTAGAGAAGTTGATGGTGGTCTTCAAACATTAAGTTTAAAACTTCCAGCAATTATCACAACCGACCTAAGGTTAAATGAACCTAGGTACGCTTCTTTACCAAATATTATGAAAGCCAAAAAGAAACCTCTAGAAACTATTTCAACAGATGAGTTGGGTATAGACCCTAGTCCAAGATTATCCACCATTAAGGTATCGAATCCCGCTGAAAGAGAAGCAGGCATTATTGTGGAGTCTGTAGATGAGTTGGTAGATAAATTAAAAAATGAAGCAAAGGTAATTTCATGAGTATTTTAGTTATAGCAGAACACGATAATCAAGATCTTAAGTCAGCGACTTTAAATGTCATAACAGCTGCTTCAATAATTGGATCTGATATAGATGTTTTAGTGGCTGGAAGTAATTGTTCTAGTGTTTCTGAAGCAGCGTCTTCAATAGCTTTAGTTAGTAAAGTTATAGTGGCAGATAATCCAGCATTTGAAAATTGTTTAGCAGAAAATATGGGTTCTTTAATAGCAGAAATAGGAACTAACTATTCTCATATACTGGCTGCTGCAACCAGTAATGGTAAGAACTGCTTGCCTAGAGCTGCTGCTTTATTAGATGTAGCACAAATTTCTGACATAAGTGCAGTTATAAGCGAGGATACATTTGAAAGACCAATATACGCAGGAAATTGCATAGCTACAGTTCAGAGCTCAGATTCTATTAAGGTTATTACAGTAAGAACAACTAGTTTTGATTCTGCAGACAATGAAGGTGGATCGGCTTCCATAGAAGAAATATCTCAAGGTTCAGACTTAGAAATTTCTTCTTTTTTAAAAGAAGAAGTGGCTGAATCAGATAGACCGGAGCTTACTTCTGCAGATATAGTTATTTCAGGTGGCAGAGGCATGCAAAATGGAGATAACTTTTCGTTACTTGAAGGAATAGCAGATAAACTAGGAGCAGCTATAGGTGCTTCCAGGGCTGCAGTGGATTCTGGTTTTGTACCTAACGATATGCAAGTAGGTCAAACAGGAAAAATAGTAGCACCTAATTTATATATAGCAGTAGGAATTTCAGGAGCTATACAGCATTTAGCTGGAATGAAGGATAGCAAGGTAATTGTAGCTATAAACAAAGACGAAGACGCTCCAATATTTCAAATTGCTGATTATGGATTAGTAGCCGATCTATTTGAAGCACTGCCAGAATTAGAAAGCAAGCTCTAGATTTTTTCTAATAACACTGCAGATTCAAGATGATCTGTATAAGGAAATTGATCAAAAAAAGACGCCTTCTTTACTTTGTGAGTTTTTAATTTTTTTAGATCTTCTTTTAAGCTTTTAAAGCCACAAGAAATATAAATAATATTCTTAAATCCTTTTAAATTTTCTCTAGTATAGGAATCAAGACCCATCCTAGGAGGATCTAATAAAACTGTACTTAAATTAAAACTATCTAGATCTATATTTCTTAGTCTACGGAATTCTCTTTTTTTGCTTAAAGCCTCAATGGTTTCATGCCCAGATAGTCTAGCAAAAGAAATATTTTTTACCTGGTTCATATTTATATTATCTTTTAAAGCCTTGATGCTTGGTCTACTGTTTTCTGTTGCAAGAACTTTATTATAAATACTAGATAATAGAATGGTGAATGTACCAATACCACAATGCAACTCTAAGACATCTTCACTATGTATACCTAAATCTCTTATCCATTCTAATATTTTTTCGCAAATATAAGGATTGGGTTGGGAGAAACAATTTTCATATAAATTTAATTCTAACGAAGTAGAGTTAATATTGTATATTTCTTTAATGTAATCTTTGCCTGCCACGAACTTCTTTTTTCTACTTCTTCCAATTAAATTAATTTGCAGTTCTTCAGCAATTGCTTTTGCTTCTATTTTCCAATCCTCATCAATCTCTCTATGGTAGTTCAAACAAATAATTGATTTACCTAATTTGGTAACTTTAAACTCGCATGAAAATAGTTTATTTAGAATTTCCTTATTTCCCTTTGTAGCTATTTTCAGATCGATCATTAATTTATTTATTTTGGGATGACATATAACAAGTTGGTCAATAAAAACCTTACTTTTTTGCTCTATCATAGAATATTCGTAACTATTCTTCTTTAAAAAAATACCAAATTCTGCTCTGGTTCTAAAACCTAATTCTGGTGATTTATAAGAACTTATTTCGGAAGTAAGAGGAGAAAAAAAATCTATAAATTGATCCTCTTTTCTTTTAAATTGATCTAAATATTGATCTTCCATTAGATATTTTTATTAAAGTATAAAGACTTTTGGTAAAATTGTTTCATGTCTAACTTAAATATAACTTCTTCTGCTGAAGAATATCTAAAGGATCTGCTAGATAAGCAGGATAAAGATACTCTGGGCATTAAGATCTTTATTACTGAGCCAGGAACTCCAAGAGCTGAAACGTGCCTAGCTTATTGTAAAGAGAGTGATGATCTAAGCGACTTTAACTTAAGAGAGGATATGTCTTTTAAAGTCTTTACAGAAGAAAAGTCTGAAGTATTCCTTAAAGAAGCAATAGTGGATTATTCGCCAGATAAATTTGGAGGAACTTTAACAATTAAGGCACCAAATGCAAAAGTGCCTTCAATTACAGAAGATGCAAGTTTAGAGGAAAGAATTAATTATATTTTGTACTCTGAGATAAATCCAAACTTAGCAGCTCATGGTGGAGAAGTTTCATTGCTTGAAGTAATAGATGATACTCAAGCCGTTCTCCAGTTTGGGGGCGGATGCCAGGGGTGTGGGATGATAGATCTAACTCTGAAAGATGGAGTAGAGAAAACTTTAGTAGAAATGATCCCTGAACTTACATCAGTAATTGATGCAACGGATCATAGTTACAGAGAAAATGCATACATTAAATAATATGGATAATTAAGAGTATATGTCCCAACTTAATGCAGATAGATGTTTTATATTTACAGATACTGAGACCACGGGTCTAGATATTAACTTCTCTCAAATTATTCAAGTTGGCTCTCTTGTTACCGATGAGTCTTTAGAAGTTGAAAATGAACACAATCTTTCATGCAACCTTTTGCCTTGGATTGTTCCGAGTCCAGAAGCTTTACTAGTTCATAAAAAAGTTGATTGTTTAGGGAGCGATGAAAGTACTCATTACGACATGATGCTTAAATTAAGAAGTGATTGGTTAGACTGGTCAAAGGATAAGAATCCAGTTTATGTTACTTATAACGGACATAGATTTGATGAAGAATTATTTAGAAGACAGTTTTATTGGTGTTTGCTTCCTCAATATATAACTAATACCTCTGGAGCAACTAGACTTGATTTAATGTTTACTTTCCAAATTGTAGCTAACTTTTTTGCTGACAAAATGCCTATACCCATAGATGAAGAGGGAAGGGTAAGTATGAAATTAACAGACTGGGCAGATGCTAATAAAGTTTCATCTATCGATGCTCATGATGCCGTAGCTGATTGTTATTTGATGCTCAACTTAGCAAGAATTATTTCTGAAAAAGCACTTCCAGCTTGGCAAAGCTCTGTAATAGGGTCTTCTAAAGGGGGTAATCTTAATATCCTTCAATCTCAACCGTTTACTATGCTTTCTGAAGTTGTTCGGAGAAAAAAATTTACTTACCCTGTTACTTTCTGCGGCCAAAATACAAAAATGACAAATGAGGTTGCAGTTGTAGACTTATATTATGATCCAGATCTTCTAGACGAAATGACTGATAGTGAACTTCTTGAACAGATAGGGTCAAGTGGATCTGCAATAATTAAGTTAAGAATAAATAAAAGTCTTCCAATTATAAATCCAATGAACGTCCCCAATGTCCAAGACTATCTTGATATTCCTTTTTCTCAACTAGAAGAAAGGGCTGAAAAAATAAGAAACAACACAAGACTTCAAATAAGAATAAGTGAATTACTTTCAAATAACCAAACTACTTATCCACCTCCAAAATATGTAGAACAATCTGTATATGCTGGATTTGCTTCTTCAGAAGACGAACTATGGATGGAAAGATTTCATGAATCTCCTTGGGAAGATAGATCCAGGTTAGTAGAAGGATTTGAAGACTCTAGATACAGAGAATTAGCAGAGAGATTAATATGCACTAATTCATTTGAATCGGCAGACGAAAAAATAAAAGAAAGATATTCAGAATTTATTAGACACAGAACCCATGAAACTGGACCTTGGTTAAGTCTGGATAAAGCTTTAGAAAAAACTAAAAATCTACTTATAGAAGCAGAAGGAGAAAGAAAAGAAATTTTAGAGGCACTTCTAAAAAAATTAAATACACTAAAATAAGTTTATTCTTCTTTTTTCCACTCTTCAATTTTTATTAAGACCCCAAAGTATGGATGATCAAAGTAATGCAGCTCTCCATTCATCATTTTTCTTTCTTCTACAATTTGATAAATATCCAGTACATTTTCAATAATCTCTTTATTGTCTAACTTTTTAGACTCGTTTTCGTAATCTCTATTAAGAAACACTTTAGAACTAAAGTCATAAATTTCTGAACCCAAGAACTTAATAAAATTATAAGCTTTAGGGATAATTCTATCTTTAGGTAAACTTCCTATATCATTGTATTCATTAACATTTACAACATAGGATGTTAGAGATTTGCCATATTTTGAGAAACGAAGATCAATTTCTGAATGCATATATCTTTCTCGATAAATATCGATTTGACCATAGATAATTTCTGTATTAATACTTTTGTTAATATAAATTGGAATAGAAAGGTTTTTATTTAAAATAGGTTGATACCAACTGGCTTCATAAAAAATAGTATATTCTTTAGATCTCTTTATTCTTGTTGCTATATCTGAATTTGGAGTTTTAGATGGCCTTATATTTTCAAAATAGTTATATGGAAGAAATTTATTTTGAGAGAACTCTCCTTTCTCACTTTTTGAAAGAACAGGTTTTAAATTATTAATTGAAGGCTCTTTTATTTTAATTGATTCAATTATTGATTTATTGGAGATTAGAAGACTTGGCTCTTGAGATATTTTTAACAGATTATTTGCAAATGGAATTTTTGAGGGGACATCAAAAATTTCCTTTTTGCTATCTTCAGATATTTTTTCATTTTTAAATACTATTAGGTCTATTCGGTATTCTTTGTTAGAAGAGTTATTAGCTTCTAAGCTTTTACTTAAATCAATATCTTTTTCTGAAGACAAAGTAGAGCTAACAATTAATGCTATAGATAAAAAATATTTATAAGATTTCATAGTCTTCTCTCTAAAAGGAATTTAACTTTATCATCAAGGTTATTAAAATTTATAACATTTAGTCTCTCACTTTTTTCTAGGCCTTTAATTAAGATCTCATCTTTTTTGAACAGAATTGATTCAATTCTATTTTGATCAAAAGTTATTCTTATTTCAGCTTCTAAAAGAAGATGTCTTAATTCTTTAGGAAATAGTCCAAATCTATCAATCATTTCAATTTTAATTTTTTTTAAGTCATCAAAATTATTAGAGGTAGCAATCTTGTTATAAAAAATTAATCTAAGACCTATTTCTGGAATGTAATCTTCTGGAATATAACTAGATACTCCTAAATCTATTTCTAATCTTTTTTCAATCAGGTATTCAAAGTCTATAACCCCATCTTTTATATAATTTGAAGCTTTATTTAATAGCTTCATATATAAATCAATACCTATTGATTCATATACTCCGCTTTGATTAGAGCCTAAAACTTCTCCAGCACCTCTTATCTCAAGGTCTTTCATAGCTAGTAGGAATCCAGCTGTAAGTGAATTGGAATCTTGTAATGCTTTAAGTCTGGCGTTTGATTTGCTTTTATTTATTATATTTTTAGATCTTAAAAAGTAAGCAAATGCCTGTTTGTTTGTTCTACCAACCCTTCCTCTAAGTTGATGAAGTTGACCAAGACCTAATTTATCTGAATCTTCTACAATTAATGTATTTGCGTTACTTATGTCTATACCACTTTCAATTATCGTTGAACAAACTAAGATCTTTGTTTGATTATTCAAGAAATTTAACATTTTCTCTTCTATTTCTTTAGCCCTTAATTGTCCATGAACAATTTCAATAATTTCGTTTGGAAATGAATCTTCTAACCTCTGCTTTCTGTCTTCAATTAATCTAAGGTCATTGCATAAATAGTAGATTTGTCCTCCTCGGAGAATTTCTCTTTGTATAGCTTCGTTTATAAGGTTCTCATTAAAGGAATGAACAAAAGTTTTAACAGACACTCTATCTTCAGGTGGAGTAGCAATGATTGAAAGATCTTTTAATTTTGATAGTGATAAATTCATGGACCGTGGTATAGGTGTTGCCGAGAGAGATAATATTTCTACGTTTTCTTTAAATGAAACAATTTTTTCTTTTTGCTTTACTCCAAATCGATGTTCTTCATCAATAATTAATAAGCCTAAATTATTAAACTCCTTTTCTTTTTGAAGTATTGCATGAGTTCCTATAAGAATGTCTATTTGACCTTCTTTTAGGTCTTTTAAAACTTTTTTCTTATTTTTATTATTTAGATTTCTTGAAAGTTTTGCTATCTGTACTGGAAAGTTTTTGAACCTTTCAGAAAAAGTTTCGTAGTGTTGTTGTGCTAACAGAGTTGTTGGAACAAGAATACAGACTTGTCTTTCATTATAGACAGCTATAAAAGAAGCTCTTAACGCTACTTCAGTTTTTCCAAAACCAACCTCTCCACATATCAATCTATCTGTTAGTCTATTTGAGCTTAGATCTTTTTCTACTTCCTGAATTGTTTGTTCTTGATCCTTTGTTTCTTGATAAGGAAAGAGTTTCTTAAATTCTAAATACTCTTTTTCAGGAATATCGTAAGAAAATCCTCTTTTAATATTTCTTCTAGCTTTAATCTCTAATAGTTCTGCAGCTGTATCATAGGTTTTCTTTAGGACGTCAGCTTTTTTTCTTTTCCATTTTTTTGATCCGAGAGAGTCTATTTTCGTATCTATGGGACCAAAAAACTTAGTTAACTTATCTATATTATCTATGGGAACAAAAACCTTAGATTTATTTTCATATTCTATCTCTAAACATTCGTTGATTACATTCTTTGTATTTATCTGCTTGAGTCCATTAAATATGCCTATGCCATAGTTTAGATGAACTACTTTATCTCCAATATCAGGTAAAAATTTATCTTGATCTTTAATTTCTATTTCTTGTTTATCTTCTCTTTTATTAATAATTTCTTTTTTAGAATTTATAAAGATAAATTGATTTTTTATTCTTTTATCTAAAAAATTATGAACATCAGAGGGTTGTAAGAATATTTCTTCGGGTGCAAGAAGGGGCCGTGTTAAATCATATCTATAGTTTTCGTATCTTTCCTTAGCTAATGCAAGGTATGACTCTAGAGAATTTTCCCAGCCTTCTTCTATAAAAAAGGAACATTCTGGATTCAAATAATCAAATAAAAAGGATTTAGTGTCAGAGAATAAGGTGGAATATATTTCAGCACCTTCAGTTATTTTCTGATTTGAAATTGATTCAAAAATTTCGCAGTCGTCTTCTTCGGTATTAAAATTTAGTCTCCAGTTCTTTTTAAAAATATTTACACTTTCTTTATTTAATTGATATTCACTTGGAACTAGGGCATCGAATCTCTCTATTTTTCGTATTGTTGTTTGATTTTTAATATTAAAAAATCTTAATGAAATTATTTTGTTATCAAACTCTTCTATTCTAATGGGAAGTCGATTTCCTGAAGCAAATACATCAATAATTTGACCTCTAACAGCAAATTGACCTAATTGACTAACAATTTCATTTTTGGAGTAACCAGAACCTACCAGCATATTTATAAATTTGTCTCTATTAAAATGTTTTCCTACTTCTAAGCTATCAATTGAAAATAAAGTTTCCTTAGGCGGACAGCTTCCGATTAAGGCTTGTATAGAAGTAATTAAAGTAAATTCTTTTTTTTGTTTTAAATGCGAGAAACAAACTATTCTATTATTTGTAATTTGTTTTGAAGGGGAAAAAAAATCATAGGGGAGTGTTTCAGAATAAGGAAGATAAAGTATTTTATTCTTCTTCTCTAAATTTGATAAAACTTCAGCTTTTTTAGGCGATGAAAGAACAATAATTTGTTGATCTGATTTATTTCCATTAATAATTTCTTCAATATTATTAGAGGGAATATTTTTATTTACTGAAAGATTGTCCATCATGAAAACTGGTGTAGAAGTGTATAATAAATAAAATTAAATAAGGTGAAAAAATGGACTTAAACTTTTCAAATGAAGACTTATCTTTTCAATCAGAAGTTAAAACCTTTTTAGATAAAGAATATCCAATTGATATTAAAGAAAAGCAAGATAAAAGAATTCCTCTTAATAAAGAAGAAACAGTAAGATGGCAAAAACTTCTTGCATCAAAAGGATGGTTTGCTATTAATTGGCCTGTAGAGTACGGAGGAACTGACTGGTCTCCAACTAAGAAATATATTTTACAAAATGAACTAGCTTCTGCTAACGCACCAGTATTAATCCCCTTTGGTGTAAATATGTGTGGTCCGGTTATATATACATTCGGATCAGAAGAGCAAAAAAAAGAACACTTAGAGAATATATTAAATAGTAATGTTTGGTGGTGCCAAGGATATTCAGAACCAGGTTCAGGATCTGATTTAGCTTCACTACAAACAAAAGCAGAAAAGAGAGAAGATAAATATATAGTAAATGGGACAAAAACCTGGACAACCATGGCTCAACATGCCGATTGGATTTTTTGTTTAGTTAGAACAGAAACAACCGATATAAAGCAAGAAGGGATTAGTTTCTTACTTATAGATATGAATTCTCCAGGAATTGAAGTTAAGCCAATTATTACTATAGACGGATCTCATGAAGTAAACATGGTTTATTTTGATAATGTCGAAGTTCCATCTAATAATCTAATTGGGAAAGAGGGCGAAGGATGGAATATAGCTAAATTCCTTTTAATGCATGAAAGAAGTGGAATCGCTGGAATCGCAGCTCTTAAAAGAGAGCTTTCAAGACTTAAAGAAATTTCTTCTACTGTTGAGACAGGAAATGGAGCTTTGATAGAAGACCCAGATTTTTGTAAAAAAATAGAATCTGCAGAAATTGAACTCACAGCTACAGAATTTACAGAACTTAGAACCTTAGCAGCTATTTCTACTGGAGGATCTCCTGGACCTGAATCATCTATATTAAAGATTAAAGGAACAGAATTGCAGCAAACAATTTCTGAACTATTTATAGAGATGTTAGGTTACTATGCTCATCCTTTCTTTGAAGAAGATAAGATCGGAACAAATGAAACTGTAGGTCCAGATTATGCAGCTCCTGGGATGCCGCATTATTTGAACTTTAGAAAAGTTTCTATATATGGAGGCAGTAACGAAATACAACGAAATATTATTTCAAAGGCAATATTAGGATTATAAATATGGACTTTAATTTTAACGAAGAGCAATCACTTATACAGGGTCAAGTTTCTCAGTTTATTCAAAGAGAATATGATTGGGAAAAAAGACAAGATTTATCAAACTCAGAAAGAGGGTTTTCAGATCTGAATTGGAAACAATTTGCAGAACTTGGTTGGCTTGGAATAGCTATTTCTGAAGACTCTGGAGGATTTGGTGGTTCCTCATTAGATACAATGATAATTATGGAAGAATTTGGAAAGGGTCTGGTGGTTGAGCCATTTTTAGAAACAATAGTTCTTTCTGCTTCAATAATTGACTCTGCTGGTTCAAACGAACAAAAAGAGGAAGTGATCTCTAAAGTGATAGAAGGAGATATACATCTAGCAACAGCGTTTTCAGAACCTCAAAGTAGATTTAATTTAGACAATGTTCTTACAACAGCTTCTAAAACTGAAAAAGGATATGTACTGAACGGTTTTAAAAGTGTGGTTATGAATGGACCAGCTGCAAATAAGTTTATTGTTTCTGCAAGAACTTCAGGTTCTCAAGATGAAAAAGACGGGATAACACTTTTTCTTGTAGATAAAGATACTAATGGACTGTCTAATAGAGACTATCCAACTGTTGATGGAAGAAAGGCCTGTGAATTAACTCTTGAAGAAGTCACTGTTTCTAACGAGTCTGTTATTGGAAAAGAGGGAAAAGGCTTGTCAATTTTAGAGGATGCTATAGATAGAGCGATCTTAGCTATCTCGGCAGAAGCTGTTGGAGCTATGGAAATACTTTACAAGACAACAGTTGAATACACGAAAACCAGAGAACAATTTGGGCAAGCCATAGGCAAGTTTCAAGTTCTTCAACATAGAATGGTAGATATGTTTATGGAATATGAACAGGCAAAATCTCTGTTATATATGGCTACTATTAAGCATTCAGAAGGGGCTTCAGATACAAAAAAAGCCATATCAGGATTAAAGTACCAGATAGGAAAAGCAGGAAAGTTAATAGGCCAGCAATCTGTTCAGTTGCATGGCGGAATGGGAGTAACTGATGAGCTTAATGTAGGCCACTTTTTTAAAAGATTAACTACTATTGGTACAATATTTGGAAACTCAGACTACCACTTAACTAAATATTCAAAACTTTAATATGGATAAAAAAGGACCAGATTCAAGAGAAAGGATAGGCTTACCAGACGACAGCTTTGGAGATTTCCAATATAGACAAGCCTTAGCTGAAGAAATGATTCCTCACATTGGGAGAATGTACAGAAAAAATGTGCACTTAATGTTGTATGGAACTTTATTAGTTAACCTATCAATATCTGAAATATTGCAAACTCATCGATTTGTTAGAGAAACTGAAGAGAATGAATTAAGTGAATATGAGACTTATCAGGTTATCTCTATTCTTTCAAACCTTAGCTTAGGTCCCTCTGAAGTTGATGTAGGCATAATTGCTGCAGCTTTTTTAGAATCTAAAAAAGATAATTTAGATGAGTTTGTTAAGGAATCAGTAAAAGAATTAATAGGTAAAGAAGAAAAACTAAATGGAAACTCCAAAGATGTAGCTCTGTATGGTTTTGGAAGGATAGGCAGGTTGATTACTAGACTTTTAATAGAGGATTCGGGCGGAGGAGATAACTTAAGGTTAAGGGCTATAGTGGTTAGAAAATCAGATGATGATGATTTGGTAAAAAGAGCAAATTTATTACGAACTGACTCTGTACACGGTCCCTTTAAAGGAACAGTTAGAGTTGATCGAGAAACTAATACTTTAGTTGTAAATGGTAATGAAATAAAAATTATATATGCCAATTCACCTGATGAAATTAATTATGAAGATCATGGAATTAAGAATGGCTTATTAATTGACAATACTGGAATATGGAGAGAAAAAGAAGCTTTAAGGGCTCATCTTAAATGTAAAGGTATATCAAAAGTATTATTAACAGCTCCAGGAAAAAAAGGAGTAAAAAATATTGTTTTTGGCATTAATAATCAAGACTTACCAGAAAATGAAGAAATAGTCGGTGCTGCTTCTTGCACTACCAATGCAATCGTTCCTGTCTTAAAGGCTCTAAACGATGAATTTTCTATAACCCAAGGTCATATTGAGACAGTTCATGCTTATACAAATGATCAAAATTTAATTGATAATTATCATAAAAAATCTAGAAGAGGCAGAAGCGCAGCTCTAAATTTAGTCATTACTGAAACGGGAGCTGGAAAGGCAGTAGGAGAGGTTCTTCCTGAACTTCAAGGAAAACTGACAGCTAACGCTATTAGAGTTCCTACTCCTAATGTTTCTCTAGCAATAATGAAACTTACCTTTAATCAAGAGCATAACAAAGAAGACCTTAATTTGTTCTTAAGAAACAAAGCATTCCACTCAGAACTTAAAGACCAGATAGACTTTACAAGCTCTCCTGAAATGGTGTCTACGGACTTCGTAGGCAGCAGATATGCTTCAATAATTGATTCGACAGCTACGCT
>Ga0066836_10000864_pt1 | contig 15415 bp, 13 predicted proteins | sample ETNtaG_18_FD_71568 | JGI IMG/M metagenome (GOLD analysis project Ga0066836, IMG submission 71568) | Marine microbial and viral communities from oxygen minimum zone, Eastern Pacific Ocean - ETNP201302SV91 | ecosystem: Environmental > Aquatic > Marine > Oceanic | place: Pacific Ocean: Eastern...
TGTTGCTCAGGAAAATCGTGTCGAATGCCTGCATGCCGGCAAGCGAGCCGGGCAGCGCCGTGATGTCGCCCAGTTCAACCTCGAGTTTTGCGCCGCGCAGGGCGTTCGCCAACGGCGCGTCGCGTTCGGGGTCGGACGAGACGATCAGCACGCGCGGTTCGCCGCGCACGTTGGCAAAACCGGAGGCGCGGTTGTTCTGCGGGATGCTGTCGCCGTCGGCCTCGATCTGCACCTCGTACGAGTAGAACCCCGCTTGGCCAAGCGACTGCGGGAAGCTGAAAAGATTTTTGCCCTTGGCCAAGCGCACCGCCTGTTCGCCGAGCAACAGGTCGTTGCGGAAGAGCCGCACCTTGGCCGGTTGGTTGCGGTCGGACAGCGCAAAAATCCGGGCATCGAACGGCTGGCCTTTTTTCACCATGCCAGGCACGGCCAAGCGCTGGATCGACACATCGCCGCCGTCCTGCGTGCTCAGCGGCACGACGTCCACTGTTACGTCGAGCGGCTTGGCCGCCATCACCGCCTGAACGGCGTCGCCGATATTTTCATTGCCGTCGGAGAAAAGCACGAGCCGCTTTTGGCCGGTCTCCGGGAACGCGGCCGTGCCGAGGCGAATGGCCCCGGCGATATCGGTGCGATCCGCACCGACGACGGTCTGGATGGTGTTGGTTTGCAGGGCGATCGGGGTGAGGGACAGCTCGATGCCGGCGTCGGTGCCGAACACCATCAAGCCGGCCTTGTCGGTCGATTGTTTCTCGGCGGAGGCGAGCAGCATCTGGGCTGTGCCTTGTTCTGAGGGGGGGACGCTTTGCGAACGGTCGAGCAGGAAATAGACATTCATCCCCTCCTGCGGCTTGTTCCACTGCAGACCGGCGAGGGCCAGCAACACGGCACTCACGACCAGCGTGCGCAGTCCGTACGCGAGCCAGCGGCGCCACGCCTGGATTTGCACGTCAGTCTTCCACGCGAGCCAAGTCACCCAACCCAGAGTCACTGGCAACGCTAGCAGCCAAAGGGGATGGGTGAATTGGAAGGTCATTTAGTTAGGGGAGCTTGAAAGTTGAAACAGCGGTGCCGGTTCACGGCGGATCAGTTTTTGCACGCGGTGGTTTTGTGAATCGGCGACGTAAAGATTCCCGCGCGAGTCGAGCGCGAGGCTCCACGGGTTGTTGAACTGCCCCGGTTTACTTCCCGCGCCGCCGATGATTTCCAGCACTTGGTCGTCCGTGTCCAACACCGTCACGCGGCTGTTGCCGAACTCGCAGACGTACTGCCGCCCCTGCTCGTCCACCCGGACATCGTACGGGTAACTGAACTCGCCGCTCGCCGCGCCGGGGCCGCCGTGCTCGCGCAGGAACGTCCCGTCGCCGTCGAACACCTGCACGCGATGGTTGCACGAGTCGGCGACGTAGAGTTTGCCGGTGGCGTCGAGCGAGAGCCCCTCGGCGCGGTTGAACTCGCTTGGCCCGTGGCCCGCTCCGCGAATCTCGACCTGTACTGACTCGCGGGCTAAGCCGAACTTTTGCAGCCGCTCGACGATCTGAAACTCGCTGACGAACGCCGAGCCGTCTGGCGCGATCGCGATCGCGCGCGGGAACGACAACTCGCCCCGTTCCCGGCCATGCGTGCCCCACTGCGAAACCAGTTTTCCCTCCGGAGTGAAGTGGTTGATGCGCGAGTAATGCGGCTCGACAACGACGATGTTTCCCTCGTGGTCGAGCGCCATGCCCTTGGGCCGACCGCGCTCGATCTCCGGCATCTGCCATTGCAGCAGATAGTTGCCATCGGGGTGGAACTTCTGCACGCGCCCGGTCATGTCGCACACGTAAACATTGTCGTCGCGATCAATCGCGATCGACCGCGGCTTGACGAACAAACCCGGCGCATTGCCGCGACTGCCGATCACGCGCACTTCGGAGAAAATCGCGCTCTCAAACCCGTCGCCGCTTGGCCCAGTGCCGCAGCTGGCGAGTAGTGCGCCGCAGCCAAGCGCGATCGCTTGGCCAAGTTTCGGGCAGGTTGTGCGGCGGAGGTTCACCTGCCGGCAATCCTCGCCGACTGCGGCGGTTTTGCAAGTTTGGCCCATCCTGTATAATATCCCACAGCGACCCGGCCGAGAGTAACTTTTAGCCTAAGTTTGCTGTACTGCGGTATGAGAGTCATTCACAATGATGTACACGATGAAAAATGAAACCATGACAAGCGTCGCGGCTGTGGCAGTCTTGGCTTGGAGCCTTAGCGGGGTTCTGGCTCAGGAATCGAAAAAAACGGACAAGGCTGAGGCGGCCAAGGGCTCCCGTGAACGGGATTCCTCCAGCAAAGATAGGCGCGTTCGCATCATGAAGGCGTTTGATAGGAACAAGGATGGCGATCTAAACGAGGAGGAGCGCGAAGCGTTGCGCAGGTATATCGAGTCGCGTTCTTCCAGACCAGAGGGAGAAAAAAATCGGGACGACAACATTGAGGTTCCGAAAGATTATGACCCAAAAAAGAAGTACCCATTTATACTCAGCCTCCATGGTTACGGATCAAGCTCCAGAGGTCAGTTGAGGTTTTTTCCATTGAAGGACCTTGCTGAAAAGCATGACTTTATCTACTGCGCGCCTGATGCCATTGATCGGAGTTGGAATGCAACAGAAGCCTGTTGCGACTGGCGAGGCAAGGTTGATGACTCGAAGTATCTGCGAGGTTTGATTGAAGCGGCAGTGAAGAAATACAGTATAGACCGGAGCAGAATTTATGTGACCGGTTTGTCCAACGGCGGGTTCATGAGTTATCGTATGGCACACGATCACTCTGACTTGATTGCGGCGATTGTTCCCTTTGCGGGGGTGGGTTACAAAACTTGGCCAGGCAAACCGAAAGAACCAGTCAGTGTGCTGCATATCCACGGCACCAAGGATAGCACGATTAAATGGAACGGAGGCACAACCCGGAGCTCGAGCACCTCCTATCCGGGTGCCGAGGAAAATTTCAATAATTGGAAACAGTTCAACCAATGCGACCGTGAAGTGGATGCAAAGGGTGACAAAATTGATTTGACCAGGAAAGTGCCCGGAAATGAAACCACAGTGACTCGCTTTGTAAATAAGGATGGTAGTGTGACAACCGAACTATGGGAAGTTGTCGATGGTTCGCATGTTACCCGACCCTCGGGCGAGGCACGGGAGCTTATTATTCAGTGGCTGTTGAACAAGAAGAAGTCATAATTCCTGGAATGAGCAGATGAACGCGCTGAAATAATTCCACCGAGTGGCTGTAATGGATTTACGAGGTAAAAAACGAGCGCTTTGACCAAGATTAGATTGCTTAGAAGTTTAACTTGAAAGGATAATAGATATAGATTTATCATATCTCCCATGAGCTATTTTAAATCCAAGATCACGGCTTTCGCCCTTGCCACCACCGGCCTGCTTGCGTTTAAAGCGGAAACTGCATTTGCCCTTAGGATTGATCTGGACCGACCGGGGCCGAATGAATTTGTCCGGGACCTTGCGGGAATGATTTCCAGTGCCAATGAGGCAGAGATTAAAAAAATAGCCGGGGCGGTTCTCAAGGATAAGGCAACCCCGATACTGGTTGTCACTATCAGTTCAATGGACGCACATGGCGGGGGTGATCTCCGTATAGAAACCTTTGCCCGCCTCCTGTTTGATCAATGGGGTATCGGGCACAAAACCCTAGGCAATTCCGAATGGAATACCGGTATTCTTCTGCTGGTCTCGGAGGGAGACAGAAAAGCGCGGATAGAACTTGGAGCCGGCTGGGGGAGGGAAAAGGATGATTTGTGCAGTGGGATTATGTCCGATCAGATCATTCCGAAATTTAAGGGAGGAAGATTTTCAGAGGGGATTGTTGCCGGGGTGAGATCGCTTGATGCAATGGCTCGGGGCAAGTCTCTGCCAAGCCCCCCGAAACCGACCTGGTTCTATCCGGTTGTTTTGGCTGCCATTGGCCTGGCCATCTTCACGGCTGTCTCGCTCTGGCGCAATGGCGCAGGGGGTTGGGCGTGGGCATTATGGGCAGCCGTGTTCGGGTTAATCGGGTTCATACTGCTCACAATGGGCAGCCGTGGCGGCAGTAGCGGCGGCTTCAGTGGAGGATCCTTTGGAGGTGGCTTTTCAGGAGGTGGAGGGGCCACCGGTTCATGGTAATCACTTAAAAAAGTTAGCAATGAAACTCGCCAGCCAAATTTTCAATGACCAGGAACGCAAGCGCGTTGACGATGCTGTTGCCCAAGCGGAAAAAAGGACCTCAGCAGAAATTGTACCCGTTGTGGCCACCTCATCCGGCAGGTATGACCGGGCAGAAGATATCGTGGGGTTGTTTGTTGGGCTTATTGTTGTTGCAGTAATCTGGTGGCAGTTTCCCTCTCCAGCCGCGCATGAAACCGGAGCTTGGGATGGTACGCCCAGGGTGATGGAGATTCTCCTGTTATTTGTTTCCATGATCGTTGGGTTCATTATGGGGGTATGTTCGGCCTCAAGGTTATTCTGGCTTCGGCGGCTCTTTACACCCAAAAGGCAAATGAAGGAGGAAGTCGAAACTAGGGCATGCCAGGTCTATTTTGACTCCTCCATTCATCACACTTCCGGCGGCACGGGTGTTTTAATCTACATCTCATTGTATGAACGATTAGCTCTTGTTTTGGGTGATAAAACTGTGGTTGAAAAACTCGGACAGGAGGGAATTGATGAACTTTGTGAAACACTGACACGGTTCATCAAAGAGGATATCACCCAGGCGTTGGTTGATACGATACAATCGACCGGTGACAAACTTGAGCCTGTTCTTCCGAGGGCAAAAACCGACGCAAACGAACTGTCCGATTCACTGATAACGATCGACTGAGAATCAAGTGATATACCCCCACCAACCAACACCGCACAGAATAGCTCAAGGGATATAAACGCCGCTTAGCCAAGCGCTTAGTTTGAAATTATGGTCCAAGCGGAACCAAATGCCTTGACCGAATTTCCTCCTCCCTCCAGCTTGCCTGTTCTCATGAATTTCAATACCCATCGATGCTTGGCTGCCGTTTTTGCGGTTGCTCTGTCGGCCGCTTGGGAAGTTCGTGCCGAGGATGCCGAGGTTGCGCATCATTACACCGACAACGATGGTGTGAAAATCCACTACGTCACCGCAGGCGACTCCGGGCCGTTGGTCGTGATGATTCACGGCTTCCCTGACTTTTGGTATTCGTGGAACGAACAAATCAAGGCGCTGCAATCGACCCATCGCGTGGCGGCGATCGACCAACGCGGCTACAACCGCAGCGGCAAGCCGAAGGGCCTCGAGAATTACGCCATCCCGAAACTGGTTTCCGACGTCGCCGCCGTGATCCGCGACATGGGCGAAAAGAAGGCGGTGATCGTCGGGCACGACTGGGGCGGCATGGTGGCGTGGAGCTTTGCCATGAGCAAACCGGAGATGACTGACCGCCTGGCCGTGCTGAACTTGCCGCACCCGAAAGGGCTGAACCGCGAGTTGGCCAACAACCCCGACCAGCAGCGCAACAGCCAATACGCGCGGGCTTTTCAACTGCCGGGCGCGCACAAGCAGCTGACTGCAGAGCGCTTGGCCGGCTGGGTGAAGGGCGAGGCCAAGCGCGCAAAATACATCGAGGCGATGAAGCGTTCCGACATCGAGGCGATGTTGAATTATTACAAGCGCAACTACCCGCGGCCGCCGTACGAGGAGGACACGTCGGAGCCGGTGCGCCTGAAAATGCCGGTGCTGCTCATCCACGGCCTAGATGACAAGGCGCTGTTGCCCGGCGCGCTCAACCGCACGTGGGAATGGCTCGACGGCGACCTGACGCTGGTGACGATTCCGGGCGCGGGCCATTTCGTGCATCACGACAAGCCGGCGCTTGTCAGCCGCACGCTGAAGATGTGGCTGCTTCGCGACCGTTGATCATGGCTCGCGAATTTCGACGCGGTAAAAGCGTCGTTGGCCAAGTGCTTCGCGAACGCGGATAATCTGTCGGTTGTTCGAGTAGCGGTCGAACTGCACGCCCTCGATCGACTGCCAAGCGCCGCTGCCAAGCGAGTCGGTGGCGAAGACGGTGACGTCTCGGTTAGCCGGAAGCACGAACTCGATTTCGCTACGCGTTTCGCTGATACGAACAAACGGCACGGACTTGTCGCCGGCGTCGTCGGCATCGGTGTCCAGCAGGAACTCGGTGTAGTTTGTGTGGCCATCGCTGTCTGCGTCTGCTGCTGCGTTGCCGGAGAAATGGTTTTCCTCGAGCGAGCTAATCCACCGCGCCATCACATCCAGCGCCGCGGCGTGGGGGATGCTCGTGCCCAGCGGAGGCATCCGGTGAAGCCCAGTAGTTTCCATCCGGTGATACACCACCGACTCCTCCGGTTCGCCGGGGTGGATGAAGAGATGATGCTCGTCGCCGTGGTTGTTGTGCGGCCTGGCTCCAATCAAGTGCGATAATGAGATTGGCGTTTCTGTGCGGGCATCGAACAAAGCCTGTGCGATGCCGGTGAGGTGTGGCCGATGGCAATTGGCACAGTTGGCCTCGATGTACGACACGGCACGAAACTCGAGCGACTTGTTCTCGTTGTCCAACGGCGCGAGCGCCGGGTAGGTGTGCGGGTCGGTGATCTCACGGTCAAAATATCCGGCGCGCGACAACGCTTCGAGCTGGTTCTCTGTGCCGTCGCCGTAATCGATTGGACGATTCAGCTGTCCAGTGTAAAAGCCAAGGGCACCCCTTGACTTAGAGTTGTGGCAGGATAGGCATTCGCGCTGGCTAGGGTACGACCAGACCAGCTTGGCCAAGCCGTCACCATCGCGGATGGTCAACTCCTCCGATTGACCACTGGGGGGCACGAGCGTGGCGTCTGTTTGCGTGTCGTTCCAGCGATACGTCGTACCGTACCAATACCATGGCGTCCTGTAGAGGATGCGTGTCTCGAGTCGCTTGCGCCTGTTCAAGCCATCTTCGACAACATCGAGTTCAAAATGTTTCACCCAGACGGAGCCGCCGGGGAAAGACCACGGCTTGTAGGCGTTGAAATGAATTTTTGATTTCGTGTCGGCGATGCTGAACCAACGCCGCTTGTGCGCGCCATCCGACCACAGCGGCGTGGCCACCTCGTACGGCACGATGCCCCCGTGGGGTTCGAGCGTGGCCAAGTCGCGGAACAGGCCAAGGTCGCTGAGTTTTTCCGGCAAAGGCGTTGCGGCGGGGTCGCGACCTGCGATGAGCTTCTTGATCGTCCCTTCGCGCCAGTCGGCGAGTAGGATGTCGTCGGTCAGCGGATGCGTGCCCAGCGTTGAGATGTTGTCATCCCAACACAGCCAGCGGATCGTGCGTTGCCCGTTGGTTTGGCCGCGGAAATCCACCGCCCCGATCCAGCCACTCCAGAAATCGGAGAACACAATGTGCCTGTCGAGGCTGGTTGGCTGGTCACCGCGATAAAACAGAAAACCGGCGATGTCGTTGCCGTATGAGCGGCCGTACTCGGCCTCGGGAAAAATATAGTCATTGCGGCTGGCGGCGGGGTCGAATTTCGGCCCCTCCGGCGTGCCCTCGAAAACGGGGTAGCCGTAATTGCCGCCGCGCTCGATAAGGTTGATCTCCTCGCGCACATGGTCGCCGGTGTCGCCGGTGTACAGTTTGCCGGTGTCTGGATCGAACGCCATGCGCCATGGGTTGCGTAGGCCGACTGCCCAAAACTCCGAGCGCAGTTTCGCAGCGTCCACCGGTTCGCCAGCGAAGGTCTTCGCGCCGACAAACGGGTTGTCGCTTGGCACGAGATAGTTCCCGTGCAGGCCGGCGTGCGGGGCTGGCTTGAGGTTGCCGCTCCGCTGGTCAACATCGATCCGCAGGATGCCGCCGAAGTAGTCGTTGTCGATTCGCTGGCTGTTGCCGTATTGGTCATAGCCGCCGCCCTCATCGCCGAGGCTCACGTACAGGTAACCGTCCGGGCCGAAGTGCAGGTCGCCGCCGTTGTGGTCGGTGTGCTGGTCAAACTGCGTGAACATCGCCGCCTCGGTTTTGATGTCGATCGCCGAGCTAACTTTCCCCTTGAAACGAAAACGTGACAGCCGGTCGTGCATTCCATCATTGCTCCCGGTCGTCGTCAGGTAGGTGTAAAAAACGTACACGAACCCGTTTATTTCAAACTGCGGATGTAGCTCGAAACCGAGAAAGCCGCTTTCCGATTTGTGATAAACTCGTGCCGACAAATCGAGGAACAAGGATTTCACCGGTTGAGCGGAGAGGTTTGTGACACGCCAGACGCGTCCGGTTTGCTCGGCAACAAACAACTCGCCGCCGTTGGCCTCGCTGGCGCGAATGCAAATTGGCTTCTCGAAGGTGATCCCGGGCAGGGCATTGCGCGAGTGATAGTCGAACAGTTGCGGATTATTCGGGTAACTGAAAGTGGTATTGGCCTTGCGAACCAGTTCCGCCTGCCCAGGCATCTGGCCAAGGAGGGCGACCACGGCGAGCCAGCCGATGCATCGCAGCGGAGGAAGCCAAACGTATTGTTGTCGCGCGAAAAACATGAAACCAAGCGCTACGGCGTTCAGGTGGTCGAATGGATTGGCTTAATTCCCTTCAGTTTCCAGTTCTTCACCCGTCTTGCCACCGTGTTTTCGGAGAAGGCAATTTGACTAACCGCAACTGGTAAAATCGCATCGGGCTCTCTGTGAAGAACACCGTAATTCTTAATTTTTTCCATTTAGATTTGGGTAGTTCTAGTGCTCATAAGGTTACAAAAACTGCGAAGAAACCCCCATTAGCCGCAGAACTGAAGTTGGCGAAGAGTTGCTTGACACTTTGCAGCCAAAAACACCTATGCAAACTGGCTTATTCATGGCTGCAGAGCTTCTCGCATCTTGCCATCCCTCGTCTCAATCTTGCCCCCTTTTGTACAAAGTCGAGCCAACCGATGCAACGCAGCGGAGGAAGCCAAACGAATTGTTGTTGGACAAAAAACACAAAACAAAGCCGCTGGCCAAGTTACTCTGATCGGATGGCATTGGCGAGTTGTTCCACAGCCGATTCCTGTTGGGTGATGCAGTGTAACGAGCCGAGGCCCCAGATCATGTCGCTCGAGTCGAGCCCGGTGACCGGCCGGCCGGGGAAGCAGTCGTGCAGGATGCCCAGCGCGCGCTCGTCGTTGGCGTTGCGGTACGTCGGCACGACGTCGTAGCGTCCGGGGAAACTGATGCCGGCCTTGGGCAAGTGAGCCATGTGGCGGCGTGCGGCTCCCACTCGGCCGGCATGCGCCAGCTGATACTGGTTGCGGTGGTTGGGTTGGTATCAGGAATGCCCAAGTCAGGGCAGGGGTTTTCCGGCGGCGGCGGCCATCAATCGGTACCATTCCTCGGGCGACAACAGCAGGTCGGCCGCTTTTGTGGCCTCTCGAATGTGCTCGGGGTTGGTGCTGCCAATGACCGGCACGATGCCGGCCGGGTGGCGCAACAACCACGCAAGCGCGATGACGGTCGGGGAGCACTCCTCCTGCAATGCCACGACATGCAGTGCGTCGCGCACGGTTTGTTCCTGCAAATGGTTGACGTTGTGGAACGAGACCGGTGCCTCGCTGCCGAGTTTGCCCTGCGCGAGCGGACTCCACGCGAGCGGCGTGACGCCGTGCCGCTGGTAATAGTCGAGCGACCCGTCTTCGAGCGCGTTGTAGTGGAACAGGCTGATCTCAACCTGGTTGCAGATAAGCTTCATCGGGCACGCCGCCTGCAGATGGTCGAGTTGATCCACGGTGAAATTGCTCACGCCGAACTCGCGCACTTTGCCGGCTCGTTTCAACTCATCGAACGCCTTGGCGATTTCTTCCTGCTCCATCAGATAGTCCGGCCGGTGCAGCAGGTACAGGTCGATGCAGTCGATGTCCATGCGCTTGAGCGACGCTTCGCACGAGCGGACGATGTGGTCGCGTGAGAGGTCGTAGCGGTGCGGTGAGCCCTTGTCGGGATCGCCCTCTTGGCGGATGCCGCACTTGGTCGTGACGGCTATGTTGTCGCGCATGCCCGGGACCCCCTTGAGCGTGCGGCCGAACACCTCCTCGACGAGTCCTTCGCTGTAAATGTCCGCCAGATCGAACATCGTGTAGCCGGCTTCGTAGGCCGCGGTGATGGCGTCCTGGCCCCTTTTTTCGTGCTCGTCGTCGATGGGTGGATGAGTGATCACACCCGTCACCCGCCAGCAACCGTAGACTAGGCGGCTGCATTCCAGATTGGATTCTCCCAATGTGATTGTTTGCATGGCTGGCTCGGGAAAACGGTAGCACATCCCCCCGGCCCAAGCCAAAAAAAACCGCCTGCGGCTTGGCCAAGCGGCCTCAGTTCAAGTAATCGCGCGGGTCGGCGACGTGGCCGGCGAGGGCGCTGGCGGCGACGGTGGCCGGGCTGGCGAGGTACACTTCGCTCTCCTTGCTGCCCATGCGGCCGGGGAAGTTGCGGTTGGTCGCGCTGATGCACTTTTGGCCGCCCTCGTTCATGCGGCCGAAGGTGTCCACCGGGCCGCCGAGGCACGCGGAGCATCCGGCGTTCTCGGTCATGCGCACCCCAGCGTCGGTGAGGAGGCTCCACACACTCTTCCCGTCCCACTCGGTGGTCTGCAAATCGTGGACGATCTCCGGAGTGGCCGGCACGCCGAACGTGTCGATGCACACTTCCTGTCCGCGCACCACCTTGGCGAACGCGAGGAAGTCGCTCGTCTTGCCGCCGGTGCAGGAGCCGATGTAGGCGCGATCGAGTTTTATGCCGGCCATCTCGCGGGCGAGCTTGCGCTGGCCCGGATCGGGGTGACACGCCACGGTCGGCTCGAGTGCGTCTAGGTCAATTGTCGTGTCGTAAACAAACGTTTCGTCGCTGTCGAGCTCGACCGGCTCGTAGTCGCTCTTTGTTCCGTTGAGATTAGTTCGCTCATCGACCATCGCGCCGGTTTTGTCGTCGTACTCAAAAATGCCGTTCTTGCCGCCGGCCTCGATCGCCATGTTGGCCACGGTCATGCGGTCGTCCATCGACAGGCCGGCCGCGCCCGGGCCGTCGAACTGCATCGCGCGATAAGTCGCCCCGTCGAAACCGATCTCGCCGATCGCGTGCAGGATGATGTCTTTGGCCATGACGCCCGGCTGCAACTCGCCCTCGAGGCGGAAATGCATCGTCTCCGGCACCTTGATCAGCAGCTTGCCTGTGCCCATCACGAAGCCGGCGTCGGTGTTGCCAATGCCGGTGGCAAACTGGTTGAACGCGCCGGCCATGCAGGTGTGCGAGTCGGTGCCAAACAGAATCTCGCCGGGACGAAGGTGCCCCTTTTGCGGCAGGGCCGTGTGGCAGACCCCCGCGTAGCGCGAGCCGTACTGGCGCTTGAGCAGCCCCTGCGAGGCGTCGAACTTCCACTTGCCGTCCTCGTCATCGATCACGTCGTAGAAATACTGAAGCCCCTGCGCCTTGGCGAACTCGCGCAGGATGTCCACGTTGCGGTTGGACAGCGAGTCGGAGGTGAAAATGTAGTGGTCGGGAATGATCACGATCTTGTTGGCATCCCACACCCTGGCGTCCTCGCCGAACTCGCGCTTGAACACCCCGATTGTGCCGGGGCCACAGACGTCGTGCGTCATCAACGTGTCGGTGTTCACCCAGACATTGTCACCGGCGTTCACCTCGGTCTCGCCCGCCGCTCGGGCCAAAATTTTCTCAGTCAGCGTCATCGCAGGCGGGACAATGTACGGGCGAACGGCCCCTCACGCAAGGAAGGGGTGGGAGGGGCGAGTTTGACCTTGCCCCATTTGAAACCTGATTTGAAACTTGCCCCTCCCTTCCATTACGTGTGGCAACCGGCGACGACGTCGGTGGTTTTTAGCTCGGGGGAGAAGGGGTTGAGCGGCATCGGTTCGTCGTGGTCGAGGTGTTCGCGGCAGATGGCGAAGAAGTCGGCCTTGGTTTGGGCGCGGCGGATGTCGTGCAAAAACCGCCCGTCGGCGTCCACGCCCAAGCCGAAGTAGTTCATGTATTTTTTCATTTTGTGCACCTGGCTTTTTTCGATGTAGTTTTCGGGTGCGGTCATCTCGAACAGGTCAGTGACGTAGTCGAGCACGTCGCGTCCGCTTGGCCAGACGGGCGTCTCGCCGCGTAGGTGCCGGCGAATCTGTGTGAAAAGCCACGGGTTGCGGATGACGCCGCGCCCGATCATCAGCCCATGCGCGCTGGTCTCGCGCAGCACCGACTCAGCCTTGGCTGCGGAGTAGACGTTGCCGTTGGCCAGAACCGGGCAGTCCATCGCCTCGGCGGCGCTCGAGATGAAGTCGTAATGCACTGCGCTGCGGTACATCTCCTTCACTGTGCGTCCGTGGACGGTGAGCAGATCAAGATTGTGCCGCGCGAAGATTGGTAGCAACTCGTCGAACACCATAGCGTCGTCGAAGCCGATGCGCGTCTTGACGGTGAAGCGCGTCTCGACCGCGTCGCGCAATGCGCCGAGGATACGGTCGATGCGTTCCGGCTCGCGCAGTAAACCGCCGCCGGCGCATTTTTTGTAAACGATCGGTGCAGGGCAGCCGAGGTTCAGGTCGACGCCCGCGATGGGGTGTTGCTGCAACTCGCGTGCGGTTCGCACGAGATCGGGAATGCTGTTGCCGATCATCTGCGCGACGACCGGCCGGCCGGTGGGGTTTTCAGCGATCGAGTGCAGGATTGGCTTCTCAAGCCGCGAGTCGGCGTGCACGCGAAAGTATTCGGTGAAATACACGTCCGCGCCGCCGCGCTTGGTTATCACCCGCCAAAACGGAAGGTCGGTGACGTCCTGCATCGGCGCGAGCGCGAGCATCGGCTCATCCCGTTGCAGCAGGGCATCAAACTGGCTGGCCTGTTCGGAGAGTCTTGTCACCGCGCGGTTTTTCTCCCGCTTGGCCAAGCGAATGGCAATCCCAAAACGCACTTGGCTTGCCTTGGCCAGGCGAATATGCCGACAATGTGTGCCGAAGCCATGCGCTACTTGAATCACCCCCAAACGGGCCAGGCCGGCATCACGCACCGGCGCTTGGCCAAGCGCCTGGCCCTGCTGCTGTTTTTTCCAGTCATGGCTAATTCACAAATGACGGGCGCCGGTTACGACCGTCCGTCCGGCGATCCCAAGCTCAGCCGCTCGGTGGTGATGGCACCCAGCGGCATGGTTGCCACCAGCCACACGCTTGCCGCGCAGGCCGGCGTCGAGGTGCTCAAGCGCGGCGGCAACGCGATCGACGCCGCGATCGCGGCCAACGCCGTACTCGGCGTGGTGGAGCCGATGAGCTGCGGTATCGGCGGCGACCTGTTTGCCATCGTGTGGGACGCCAAGTCGCGGAAGCTTTACGGCCTCAACGCCAGCGGTCGCTCGCCGCTTGGCATTTCGCGCCAGCTCATTCGCGAGCGCGGGCACGAGCGCATCCCGCTCAAGGGTCCGCTCAGTTGGTCGGTGCCGGGCTGCGTCTCCGGCTGGCAGGCGTTGCACGACCGATTCGGCAAACTGTCGTTGGCCAAGTCGCTTGCGCCGGCGATTCGTTACGCGCGGAACGGCTTTCCGGTGACGCAGATCATCGCCGGCTACTGGAAGTCCAGCGAAGTGATCCTCAGCGAAACGCCGACCGCCAGCCGCGCATTTCTCAAGGACGGCCGCGCGCCGGGGGAAGGCGAGCGCATGACCAACCGCGACCTGGCCAAGGTCTATCGTGCTATCGGCAAGGAGGGGGCGAAGGCGTTTTACGAGGGCTGGATCGCCGGGGAGATCGTTCGCTACAGCGAGTCGATCGGTGGCCTGATCACGCTGCGCGACCTCAAGCAGCACACCGCCGACTGGGTCGAGCCGGTCAGCGCCAGCTATCGCGGCTACGACGTCTGGGAACTGCCGCCGAACGGCCAGGGCATCGCCGCGCTGCAGATTTTGAACGTCCTCGAGCAGCACGACATCGCCGCGCTGGGCCACAACTCGGCCGACTTCATCCACCTTTACACCGAGGCGAAGAAACTGGCGTTTGCCGATCGGGCCAAGTTTTACGCCGACCCGCAGGTGGAGAAAAACCTGCCGGTTGCCGAGTTGATCTCCAAGCCGTACGCAAAGCGGCAGGCCAAGCGCATCGACATGGCCAAGGCGGCGTTGCGCGTGCCGGCCGGCGATCCGCGCTTGGCCAAGGGCGACACGATTTACCTGACCGCCGTCGACAAGGATCGCAACGTCGTGTCGCTGATCCAGAGCAACTATTACGGATTCGGCTCCGGCCATGTGCCGGGAAACGTTGGGTTTGTGATGCAGAATCGCGGGACGCTGTTTGCGATGGGCGAAAATCACCACAATCGGCTCGAGCCGAACAAGCGGCCGTTTCACACCATCATCCCGGCGATGGTGACGAGGGACGGCAAGCCGTTTCTGTCTTTCGGTGTGATGGGCGGAGACATGCAGCCGCAGGGCCATGCGCAGGTGCTCGTCAACATCATCGACCATGGCATGAACGTGCAGGCCGCTTCGGACGCTGCACGCGTCCGGCATGACGGCTCCGACACGCCCACCGGCGACATCATGTCCGACGGCGGCCGGTTGATCGTCGAGAGCGGCGTGAGCGATGAAGCCGTGGAGGAATTGAAAAAACGAGGCCACAAAGTCTCTCGCGGCGGATCCGGTGGTGGTTACCAGGCGATCCGGATCGATTACGAAACCGGCCTGCTCCATGGCGGTTCGGAGGTGCGAAAGGACGGCGCGGCGATTGGCTATTGAGCTGGCCGCGTGTACGCTCCGCCCGGCATGAGTGCGCATGAGAAAATCGTTTCGCTGGAGCAATTGCCCGCCTGGCGGGAGGCGTTGCGGGAGGCCGGCCAGCGGCTGGTAGCGACCAACGGCTGCTTCGACTTGCTGCACGCCGGTCACGTCACCTACCTCGAGCAGGCGGCGACGCGGGGTGATGTGCTGTTGATTGGCTGCAACGGCGACGAGTCGGTCCGGCAACTCAAGGGGCCAAGTCGGCCGCTCAACCCCGAGGCCGACCGTGCACTGGTGTTGGCGGCACTGGAGTCGGTCGGGGCCGTGGCGGTTTTCCCGGAGAAACGCGCCGAGAATTTTCTGCGCCTGGCCAAGCCGGATGTCTATGTGAAGGGCGGCGACTACACTCCGGAAACGCTGGACGCTGGCGAGCGTGCTGCGGTGGAGTCCGGCGGCGGCGAGGTCGTGATCATCCCATTCGTCCCCGGCAAATCGACCACCGGCCTCATCGAGCGGATGAACGACTGACGAAACGATGCCGAGAGTCTCGTGGAAATCAGCGACTTGGTTGGCATGCTGTTTTGCCTGGTTTTTGCTTGGCCAAGCGCGGCCGTTGACGGCGCCGTTTGACGAGCCCCCGGGCTGGGCGCGCGAGGCGATCTGGTACCAGATTTTTGTCGAACGATTTCGGAACGGAGATTC
>Ga0066836_10000865_pt1 | contig 15412 bp, 8 predicted proteins | sample ETNtaG_18_FD_71568 | JGI IMG/M metagenome (GOLD analysis project Ga0066836, IMG submission 71568) | Marine microbial and viral communities from oxygen minimum zone, Eastern Pacific Ocean - ETNP201302SV91 | ecosystem: Environmental > Aquatic > Marine > Oceanic | place: Pacific Ocean: Eastern...
TTATCCTGCGTCAATAGGTTAGTTATTTATAAATTTTGAACATAATTATATTATAATAAAAGGAAAATATTGTGGTTAAATCTAAAATAATAATTTTGATTCTCTCTATTCTTAATTTTATTGTAGCCCAGGATAGTCCTTTTGTTGGTAGCTGGAAACTTGCTCCATCAGCTGGGGCAATGAAAGTCGGACCAAATATTAATGATGGCAGCTGGTGGTCAAGCTCAGGAGCAGACGTAGAAACCAGAGCCTGCTTATTCGATGATGAGTATGTGTTCTCTGAGGATGGAACCTTTCAAAATATTCTACAAGACACAACCTGGCTTGAAAATTGGCAGGGTGTTCCCTCTGAGCAATGCGGCCCCGTGGTTGCGCCTCATGATGGCTCAAATACAGCAACCTGGTATTATGATGAGGCGGGCCAGACAATTACACTATCAGGAGTTGGCGCCTATTTAGGACTTGCTAAAGCAATCACAGATGGTGAAATGCATACATGCGGATGTGAGGTCCCAGAAACCAGGACCTACAACGTTCTTTCCGCAGAAAATGGAATAATGATTGTTTACATTTCTACTGGAGGAGGTTATTGGACCTTTACTTTTTCACAGGAAGGTGTAGAACTAGAGACAAATGTTACATTTATTGTTGATATGAGCCTTGAAGATACTCACCCTGAAGGTGTATATCTAGCAGGTGGTGATCTAGGGCAAGATGGGTACCTAATGGATGACTCTGATGGGGATGATATATGGGCAACAACAATACCTCTTATGATTGGATCAACTATTAAATATAAATTTAGAAATCAGCCATCTTATGGTACGTGGAATGGATTTGAACCAACCGCAGGACTAGTCGCAGGCGACTGTGCAACTGGCCAATATAATGATAGATACCTAACCGTGCCTGACGTAGAAACTGTTTTAGATACTGTTTGCTATGGAGCATGTATAGGCTGCGAGTTTTTAAATTTTGTTAACGTTACCTTTGCCGTAAATATGAATGATATTGATACAGATCCTGCTGGCCCCCATCTTTCTGGAGAATCATTCCCAGAACCCGGTCTGCCAATGCTGGATCCTGATGGGGATGATATATGGACAATCACAGTTGAACAATCACCTGGTTCTCTTTTAAAATATAAATTTGCAAATGGTCCTGTCCCAAACTGGGCTGGAAACTGGGAGAATGTCCCATCTGCCTGTCAATCAGAAGACCCAGACAATACTGATAGATCAGTAATGGTTGGCGAAACAGACACTGTTGTAGATACCGTGTGCTTTGGAAGCTGTGAAAACTGCATCGATAATTATCCGGTTGATGTCACATTTAATTTAGACATGAGCAGTATTGCGGGTTTTGATGGGTCAGAACAACCATACGTGTTTGGCTCTTACAATAACTGGGATAATTTCACCTCACCAACAATGTTATCAGATGATAATGGGGATAATGTTTTTTCAGGAACTGTTTCAGATCTAATGTACAATGACTCTATTACCGTCTTGTTTGGATATGGTCAAAATTTTGAGACAGTACCATCAGAGTGTGGCGTATATGATAGTGGCCTGATGATGAATGTGAGGCTACTACCAATCAGAGATGCTGAGGGAGACACCGTGCTCGTACTTCCTCCTATTGCATATGGTGGCTGCCCTCCAGATAGTACACCGAGAGCTCTTTTCCAGGTGGACGTAAGCTCTGTTATAGGAAACTGGCCGGCGGATTTTAATCTTTGTGTTACAGGGAGTTTCGATGGGTGGTCCGGCTGCGGAACCTCTTTGACAGATTTTGATGGAGATAATATCTATACGGGAATTGTTACAAATCTAATTGATAGCACAGACTATGAATACAAGTTTCTCGTAAACACTCAGTGGGGTAACGCAGACTATGAGTCTGGCCCACCACTAGAATCGAGCTGCGACTTTAATCCAACAGATGATTATAATAATTATGGGTTTACAGCCGCTGCGGGAGCAGAGCCAAAGGATCTGGGTGTTCATCCTTGGAACGGCTGCCCTTCCTTGGGCAGTGACGATAATAACAATGGACTATTGCCAACTACGTTTTTATACAAAGCTTTTCCAAATCCGTTCAATCCCTATATTAATATTAGTTACTCTCTCCCAAGCGCTGGGCACGTTGATCTTATTATTATTAACCTGCTAGGTCAAAATATTAAAACCTTAGTGAGCGAGACTCAAACCCCGGGAGAATACAATTTCACATGGAACGGGAAAGATATAAATGGCATCACAATGAATTCTGGTATTTATTTTGCAGTAATCACTAGAAAATCAGGAAGGGATGTTTTAAAAATAACTTTCTTGAAATAATTGAATAAAAAAGGGCAGAACTATCTGCCCTTTTTTATTGCTTCCAGGTTTCATTTCAAACGTAATTTCACCAAATGCTAAACCAAGTAATAAAAAATGTAACAGTGGTGTTTTTTTTGATTACTTCCACATATGGACAAACCTCTGGTAAGGTCTCCGGAAAAATTATTGATCAAAAAAACAGTTCTCCGCTAGTAGGTGCTAATGTCATTATCATGCAAACTCAGGCAGGAACAAGTGCTGACGAAGAAGGATACTTTAATCTCATTAATGTTAGTCCTGGTAAGTATTCTGTACGTGTGATGATGATCGGATACGAATCACTTACAATTGAAAATGTAGTTGTGTCTGTCAATAGGACAACATCCCTTGATATTGGGCTAAAACAGAGCGTTATCGAAGGACAAGAGGTTGTTATATATGCAAGCAAATTCAGTCGCAAGAAAGACCAAACCGGTACCGTAAAAAACATTTCATCTGAGGAAATTGAGATTCTCCCAGTCGAAGATCTGGGGGCAGTTGTTAATATGCAGGCTGGTGTTGTTGCTGGTCATTTTAGAGGCGGCAGAAGAGATGAGGTTAGCTATATGATAGATGGCGTCCCCGTTAATGATGCATTTGGAGGGGTTTCTGCGGTATCAAACCTAGAGGTGGAGGCTGTTAAAGATTTAGAGGTTATAACCGGTACATTCAATGCTGAATACGGAAATGCCATGAGCGGAATAGTCAACGCGGTGACAAAGGATGGGAATAACGATTTTCATGGTAGTTTTAACTCTGGGTTCTCTACCTATATTACGGAAAATAGTAGAAATGGAGAGCGGGTTTTCATTGGTTTAGACCCTTTTGGAATAAACTCAAACTCCGATATAAAGTTCAGCTTAAGTGGGCCCGTTATAAAAGACAGGTTATACTTTTTTACAAACTTTCGAACTCAAGATATAAGAGGGCACCTGAATGGCATCAGAAGATTTGAGGCCTGGAACCTAAGTAACTTCTATGACCAAGACTCTTCAAAGTGGTTCAGCGAAAACACCGGTGATAGTTCATATGTCCCAATGAACAAGGGGCATTACTCTTCTTTTATGGGAAAGCTTTCATATAACCTAGGGAATATCAAGCTTGCACTAATGCTCAATCAAAATAATTCTATATCCAGAGGCTATAGCCATATATATAAATACAATCCAGCGGGTAGATCATATGGGGATGGGAAAACTACTTTGACCATGTTGCAGTTAAATCATTTTTTAAATGAAAAAATGTTTTATGATATTAAATATTCAATAACAGACAATGACTATGGATCTTATGTTTTTGAAGACTATGACGGCTACAAAGTTTTAAGCGAGGATGGGATCCATCAGGGGGTTTATCATTTTGTAGGAGATACAATCTATAACTATGTGAATGATAAATATATGACAGCATATGGGACAGGGTTTTTTACAGGTGGGCAAGATAAGGGACATCTAAACAGAATAACCAAAACAAATAATTTTAAATCTGATTTTACCTGGCAGGCGACAAACGCACACAGCATAAAAACGGGGTTTTCCTTTATTTATTATGAACTAGAAAACACATACCACACAATCAGAAATGCTTTTGCGGGTACGTCTCTAGAATCTGATCAGTATAAGCCAATTGTTTTGCCAGACAGCACTGTATACTCTGATGTATATCTCGTAAAACCAAAAGAAAGGTCGTTTTACATACAGGATAAATTTGAGAAAGATGAGATTGTAATCAATGTGGGACTTAGGTACGATGCGTTTGATGCAAACACGACCTACCCAAGCCAAAGAAGAAACCCTATTAATGCATCGACCTACTACCTGAAAAACAGTGATGGGCTAGACTCTCTAGACTCTGATGGAAATCTCATTGCTGATGAGTCACGGATGTCTAATCCCTTAAAATCAAAAATAGCATCTCAAATTAGTCCAAGATTTGGTTTCGCATATCAACTGGGCAGTGTGGCTGTTTTACACTTTAGCTACGGTCATTTTTTACAAATGCCGCCTATGTATTCTATATACTCTAACCACTCATCAATTATTGGTCCAAGCGACTACTCCACAACTGTTGGGAATGCAAACCTTGCTTCAGACAGCCTTGGTTTAAATGCACAAAAAACTGTTAGCTATGAGGTCGGGCTTTGGCAAGAACTAGGTAATAACACTAGCCTAGAGATAAACCTTTACTACAGAGATATTTATGACCTTCTAAGTCTTGCCACTGTAAGCACGTTCAACCAGGTTGAATATGGAATATATACAAACAAAGACTACGGCAATGTCAGGGGGCTTGAGCTAAAGTTAGACTACAGCCTAAATAATCTTTTTATTCAGACAAACTACACATACCAGTTTACAAGAGGAAACGCTGATAACCCTGCCCAGACATTTAACAGACAGGGAGCAAGTATCGATGAAGTCATTCGATTTATCCCCATGAGCTGGGATCAGAGGCATACATTTAACCTGTCTCTTGGGTATAACACAGCAATGTATGGTATTACAACAACGGGATACTATAACTCTGGGACACCATACACCTTTAGCCCACAAGGTGAGAGCAATCTCGCGCTTTTAAACCTTTATCCAAATAATGACTACAAACCATCAAACTATTATGCTGACTTATCGGGATATATAAATCTACCAAAAGTTTTTGGAGTGAGCTCTAGGTTAGAATTTCTAATCTATAATTTAACAGACCGATACAATGAATATAGTGTGAGTTCTGAAACAGGAAGATCTTATACTGCTGTGGTTAGTGAGACAGAGCTCCTAAGCCATAGAAGTAATTTTAATACATATGAGGATCGATATAAAGATCCTTCTATGTTTTCCGCACCTAGACAAATAAAACTGGGACTTACTATCTTATTTTGAAGATATTTAAACATATAGTATATACAATATTATTGCTCACAATTGTTGTTGGGCAGGGGACTGATTATGCCGGGCCTGATGATCCAGCTGGGGATATTGAAGCCGAGCGTGAAGGATATATGAATGGTAACCGAGTGTACCTATACTATCGAAATACTACCGAACTATCTGACTGGCCCAAGCCCAATGTGTCAAAATGGCCTAATAACCCTGATGGAACAAAAATGCTAGATGGTATCGGGCTTTTGGTTGGCGCAAAGGTTTATATACAAGACGATCTGGATGAAACGACAATCGACACAATCCCAATCACAGACCTTCGAGATTTGGTTAACAATGACTATCACACACTATATTATCTACAGACAAGCTACCGCGAAGAGATGGACACCGACCCTACTGGTCAGGTTGAATGGGGTTTCTACCCTGTTTTTGGATATTTCAATGAAATAGGTGAATACCCTGCCCTGAGTAGATTGCCAGACTCTTGGCCAACCGCAGGATGGCCATCATCAACTGGAACTATCTGGCCAGGAGAGTGGAATGGCCGTTTTGGTCGAGGGGTTACCTATGCCGACCTGGAAACTTATTTTGTTGTTAATGATGCACATGATCTAGAATACTTAGGAGAAGATGACCAAGCACAATACTATCCGAGATATAGTTCAAAAAAAATCGGAGACAATATATCTATTCAAAGTGGAAATACTTGGGGCGGACTTGGTATCAGAGTTGAAACCAGAGGATTTCAGTGGAACAACCCACAGGCCAGAGATGCAATATTTTGGGAGTACAACATTTCAAATACTTCTGAGTATGATCTACCAGAGGTGTGTTTTGGGTATTGGGTTGATAATGCAATCGGTGGTGATGGTGCGGATGATGAGGTGGGTTATTTTAATGATCTGTTAGATATGTCCTATTCCTGGGATGAAAATGGAGTAGGCATTGCCGGGCTTCTACCAGGTATAATGGGCTTCGCATATCTTGAAAGTCCTGGGCTTGCCTATGACGGGATAGACAATGATGATGATGGTATCATTGATGAAAAAAGAGACAACCAGGCTGTTAACCTTGTAGGCCCTACAGATGGAATTTATGACCTATCAAAATTCTTAGACTTTTATAAGATAAACGCTTCTGATTTAAAAGAGCACTGGGATGCTGACGAAGATCAAGACTGGGAAGATGGAGAAGATACGAACGGAGATGGAATATACCAGTCTAATGAGAACCCCGGTAATGATGTTGGACTTGATGGTGTTGGCCCGCTAGAGATTAACTATACAGGGCCAGATGAGGGCGAAGGAAATCACAGACCAGATTTCGTTGAGTCAGTCGGATGTGAGCCTAATTTTGCCGCAACCGATGTTACAGAGTCTGATATGATTGGTCTCACTTCTTTTCAATTGTTTCCAATATTTGATCAACATCCGGCACCCCCAGGAAGTCCCTGGTTTAGAAATGATGATGTAATGTGGGACCTTGTTTCAGTAGACTCTCTAACCGAATATTATGGTACAATAGCAAACCTTGTTGAATTATTTGCCTCTGGGCCGTTCCCCCTCTATCGGGGTAAGACCGAAAGAATTTCTATGGCAGAGATTCATTCATACGATCCACTTGAGGGCTTAAACTCATCTAGCCATGTTGCCCCTGCGTTGTTTCAATTAAAGTCAATTGTCCAAATAATATATGAAAAAGATTATAGATTCGCCCAGCCGCCAAAGACGCCTACCCTTTCAGCCTCTGCTGGAGATGGACATGTAATGTTATCCTGGGATGATGACGCTGACAAACTAACTCGAGATCCTTTCCTGGGGAATGTTAATGATTTTGAGGGGTATAAATTATTTAGGTCTACAGATAAATATTTTTCAGATGCAGAGGTGATCACAGATGGATACGGAACCCCAATGTTTCTAAAGCCAATATACCAGTGTGATCTTCTAAATGAATATCAAGGATTCACTGACTACGGCCTAGTAAATGGGACAGCATATAACCTCGGAGATAACACAGGAATTAAACACTACTTTCGAGATGAAAATGTACAAAATGGAAGAACGTATTATTATGCAATTGTCGCATACGATTATGGGGCGCCTGATATCGGACCAGGTATCTCTCCATCCGAAAATAATACGGTGATCGACATTGATGAATATGATAATATACGAGGGATAGGGAAAAACATTGCTATCGTAACACCACAGGCAGACCCGGCTGGATATGTAAACCCAAACATTATATTAGACTCCCTTAATAACAGAATGTATGGCTCTGGCACAGTTGTCCCACAAATATCATCTAGGGAGCAACTAAAACCAGGAAATGAATACCATGTCTCTTTTAATTTTGATACAGTATTTAATGATCTCAATCGCCCCCTGTTTTTTACTAACCCAGGGTTTAGGGTAATTAACAAATCTACCAATCAAGAAATATATTATGAGAGCCCGGTCTATGACATCACAGGACAGCCTAACTTTAGCGGATCGAATCTTTTATATGATGAAGAAAGTATTTACTGGTACATGAACCCGGTTGTTCTTTCTGACGTTTTTGACGGGATCCAGTTAAGTATCAATCAAGGCTATATTATACCGACTTTAGACTCTGCAAACACCGGATGGATAGGTGATAGTAACGGTGATGTGAATATCACAATTACCACCAGAGAATCAAAAATAGTGCCCTGGGATTGTGAAATTGTATTTACCTCAGATATAAGCTATACCTCGCAGGTAGAGGGGCCATTGGGAATTTACGATGAGTTTGATAATCGTTTGTGGTTCCCTAATAAAATAATTTTAGAACAATCATTTCCTTTTTATGTAGTAAATAAAACCATTCTAGATGAGAATGGGAACTACACCCTAATGGATCTGGTTGTACAAGATTATTCTGGTGCTGGCTGGGAGATAGACCAAGAGTTTAGCCTCAGCAATGACAGGGTTTTGGTAGGAGAGTTGGATTCTTTAAACGGGTGGAAAGGCACATCTTTCGTTATAGATTTTTTAAATGTGGACAGCACCTTTTACCCCCAACCAGGGTCTAGGTATGCAATCAGTTGGAATAGAAATTTTTGGAATACAGATACATTTAAATTTGTTGTAGATAGTGCGAACATTATTTCTGCTGATAATCTCAAAAATGATTTAGATAATATAAGAGTTGTTCCAAACCCATATGTTGGAACCAATGCAATGGAGCAGGCCGTAATCAACCCGTTTCTTAATCAACCAAGAAAAATAATGTTTGCAAATGTCCCATCGAATTGTGTGATCACTATTTTTACATCAAGTGGTGTGAAAGTAAAAACAATAAACAAAAATGATTCGTCTGGGGGAATGGTTCACTGGGATCTTTTAAATGAGGAGGGATTAGAAATTGCTGCAGGAATGTATCTCTATCATGTCCAACCTAGCTTTGCTGATAAATCATTAAATAAATATGAACACGTTGGAAAATTTGCGGTTATTAAATGAGGTCGTTTTGTAAAATAATTGTCGTTTTGGTGTGTTTCTCCCAGGCGCAATATAGATATGGGACCACCACTGCAAATTTTTTAGAAATAGGAACAAGCAGTAATGCTGTTGGTATGGGTGAGGCCTATGTCTCTCTAGCTGACGATGCAATCTCTGCATACTGGAACCCTGCAGGACTGGCCAATGTAAGGGGTTTTGAGTTTGGTCTTTCATCACAGGAGTGGGTAGTAGGGATTGACCATGCAAACTTTGCTGCAGCAGTAAATATGGGAAAATATGGAACCATAGCCGCGTGGTTTACAGATTTTGATTATGGTTCGATTGAGGTTACGAATATAGGCGACCAAGATGGCACTGGTGAATTCTACAGTGCCAATGAAATAGCCGCATCTCTAGCCTATGGAAGAAATTTGGTGGACTGGTTTTCTTTTGGCGGTTCCATAAAAATGATTACATCCAATATTTGGCATTCATCAGCTAGGGCCGTGGCATTAGACCTCGGAGCGATTGTAAGAACAAATTTTTTTTCAAAGACAAATGATAGAAATAATGGTATGCGTATCGGGATGAGCATATCTAACTACGGATCAAAAATGAGATATGATGGCATAGATCTGATTAATCCCATTGACATTCTAGAAAATGAAAATGGAAACTATGAAGATGTTATAGGACAATTCAGAACTGAGTCATGGGAGATGCCATTAATATTCAGACTTGGTGCGTCTGTAAAGCCAATTGTTAGTGATTTTCATACCCTCATTTTATCAACAGATGTTTTGCACCCAAATAACAACAGTGAATCGATTAATATGGGATCTGAATACTCATTTCGTATGATAGGTGGTAATACATTTTTTCTGAGAGGCGGCGTTAAGGGACTTGGCATTGCCCAGGCAAATAAAACAAAAGTAGTATCTAATGTTGATCTTCCATTTTCTACCCTTACTTTCGGACTCGGATACGAGAAGACAATTGTGAAAAATAAAAGTATCGGGATAGACTACTCTTATCAGTCTATAGGTCTTCTTGGTGATGTATCATTGATCACAATTCGGTTTAAACTATTTTAGCAGACATTTTTATGGTCAAGGCCTTTTCTTCTTTATTAATTATTTCTATTATTATATTTAGTTCCTGCAACAAATCAAATGATCATCTTCCTAATGTGCCAAGCAATATTTTGGCAATGGTTGGAAATAAAACCATTACAGTAAATGATTTTATTAAAAGGTGTGAGTATGTTCCTCGTCCACCATATTGTCGTGGAGACAATTACATACACAAAAAAATAGCGCTTAACTCATTAATTGCGGAAAAACTTTTTGCTATTGAATTTGAAAACAAAAACCTTTTCATAGCAGAAAATCAGATGATGGTTGTAGAGGGGCAAAAAGAACAGACAATGAGGCACCTCATGTTAAAACGTTTTGGATTTGAAAAAGTAAAAATAGATACACCTCAAATTCAAAAAATATCCGAGCTAAGTAATCGTGAATATAGAATTAGCTTTATAAGTTTTGATAAAAAGTATAAAAATATATTTGCCGGTCTGCCCAAAAATGCCAGACTAAAAGATATGGTTTTAAGAGTTGATAATAGAATTGACATTGTGGAAAAATCAGTTAACAAAAATGACAATATGATAGAAGCGGTTAATCAACTTTTGTATTATGGAGATCAAAGTTTAAATCTATTATACGGACCATTTCAAATTGACAATAATACTTTGTTTTGTTTTGAAATCAATGGGTGGACTACCCGCGCTACAATTACAGAAAAAGATAAAAAGGACAGCTGGAATCAGGCGATAAGCGACTACTCAGAAAAAGCTGCAAAAAATTATTATAGCCAATATGTTAGCCAACTATTGAAGGGAAAGACTATAGAATACAACCCCGAGGTTTTTTCTCTTTTCTCAAATAAACTTTCAAAAATTTATTTAATAGAAAAAGATAAAAAAGAGGCTGTCATGGAAAATAGACTCTGGGGTAAAAACAATGAAATAGAGTCTGTAACATTTGATGATATAAAAAAAATGAAGAATTCTAGTATTTTAACACATAATAATAGAGAATATAAAATATCAGAATTGTTGACAATGATCAAAAAACACCCCCTTGTTTTCAGAAATAAGACTATTAATTCTGATATGTTTAATAATGAGCTAAAATATGCAATAGCTGATCTTTTTAGAGATTATCATATTACAAATGAAGCCTATATGCTAGGCCTAGATCAAGATATTCATGCAATGCATAATGAAAATAAGTGGGAAGATTATATTAAATCATTAAACATTAATAAATCGTTAGGGGAGAAATCTTTTATGAGTCGCACACCGGGAAAAAAACAAATTATGTTAACAGATTCCTTACAGATTAAATATTCTAATATTATTAAAATAGATACGGATAAATTTGAGAAAATTAAATTATCTAATACAGATATGAGTGTCATGTACTCAAATCAGGCATATGCAAAACTAGAACCTAATTTTCCAATAATTACCAATGATCACATACTAGACTATGGAGATAAAGTCAGCTTTCTTGATTAAAATATTATATTTAATAATTATTCTATTTGTTAGTTCCTGTGAAACTAAAAAAGAAGAACTAGATCCAGATAATAATATTTACGGCTGCATGAATAGTGATGCAATAAATTTCATGAGCAATGCCACTGTTGATGATGGCTCATGTGAATATCTGGGGTGTACAGAATCAGAAGCCGCTAACTATGATAGTGCAGCAACCATAGATGATGGAAACTGTATAGGTATTGACCAGGTCCCTGATGAATATGAGGTATTTTGGAACGATGAGTTTAGTGGTGACTCATTAGATTTAAGATTTTGGAACATCGAACAAATGGGCCCTGGAGCCGTTAATGATGAACTGCAGACATACACGAACAGCCCAGAGAATATTTTATTAAATAATGGGTTCCTCTATATAAGAGCTAAAAAGGATAACCCTTTTGATCCCAACCAGCCAGGATATACTTCCGGAAGAATTAATACAGCTGGTAAGGTAGACCTACAATATGGTTATTGGGAAGTCCGCGCAAAGCTCCCAAGTGGTACAGGCACTTGGCCAGCAATCTGGATGCTTAATTCAGAAATATTCACAGTTGGGTGGCCCTATTGTGGTGAGATTGATATCATGGAGCATGTTGGATATGATCCAGATAGGGTATTTTTTAGCATTCATAATACCAACAACTATGGAAATGTGGGAGGAACAAACCAGCAAGGTATTTATAACTTAAGTGGAATTGAAAATGATTTTCACACCTATGCAATTGAATGGGGCCCAACATATATACGTGGCTACATTGATGGAATATTATATTTTAACTATGCTAAGCCAATGGGGGGCAACTATGGCGACTGGCCGTATGACAGCCCATTCTTTCTCATCATAAATCTTGCTGTTGGTGGAGAATGGGGTGGTCAACAAGGGGTAGACAATTCGGTATTTCCTGCTTCTTTTATTATAGATTATGCACGTATGTTTAGAAAAATATGAATGGGAAAATAACCTTAATTTTATTTTTTATACTTTCTGCGATTGTTTTTTCGCAAAAACCTTATCGTGGTGCGGAATACAGAACTATTGAAAATTATCAATATGGGCGATTTGAGGTTAGAATGAAATCTGCATTGGGTTCAGGGATTGTATCATCTTTTTTTACAATCAATGACTACTGGGCCGAAGGTCTAAGTAACACAGAAAACTGGAAAGAAATTGACTTCGAGGTCCTTGGGCAGCACACAAATAAAATTCAAACAAATATAATCACTGCATATGAGACACATCACGTAGAACTACACACTTTATTGTACAATCCACATGTAGGATTTCATACTTATGCATTTGAGTGGACACCGGACAATATAAGTTTTTATATTGATGATCAATTAGTCAGGCATGACGAAAATAATTATATCCAAACACTAGACTCTGGTCAAAAAATAATGATGAACATTTGGCAACCAATCTGGGAAGATTGGGTTGGCCCTTTTGATGAAAATGTATTACCTGTGTACGCATTCTATGATTGGGTTAAATGTTATTCATATACACCGGGCTCAGGGGATTACGGCTCAAATAATAATTTTACTCTTAATTGGGTCGATGATTTTGATTATTTCAATTTTGATCGCTGGCAAAAGGCCACGCATACATGGTCAGCTAACAACGCCCAATTCGTCCAAGAAAATGCAGTTCTTCAATATGGATACTTAATTCTTTGTCTGACGGATAACACAACATCAGGATATTCAGGAGACCCACTAGGCATCTCTGAAAAAAAAAACAATAACCAAATTAAAACCCTGTCTGTTTATCCGAATCCGTTTAATTCTTCTTTTACAATCCAAGTGCCAGACGACATAAACAAAAAAATAAAAAATATTAATATCGTAGATATAAACGGGAAGTCTGTTTATTCCACGAACCGTTTTCATAATAAAAACGGGATATTAAGAGTCACCCTAAAAAACGAATCTCTGCCAAGTGGGATATACTATGGAAGGCTTGAAACAGAAGACAAAAATCACATATTTAAATTAACCTATATCCAATAATTATTTAAGATAGGTCACTTTTTTAATAGATGCCTTATTTGATGTTTTTACTTTAACAAGATACACGCCTGATGGTGCCTTTTTTTGGTCTTCTGATTTCAGATACCAATTTAATTGGTTCTCTCCTTCTTGAGACACCATTCTTTTAGAAAATAATTTTTTCCCTGATATATTATAAATATCTACATCGGTAGATAAAATAAAGTCACTATCCCAACGTATAGACACAAACGAATTTGCCGGGTTTGGATAGCAGCTTAAATTCAATTTCATTGGAATGGATGAAACATCTAAATCTTCGAATATTATATTTTTCAAATTAAAGCCACCAACATCTGCAATGATTTTGAAACTGGTTTCATCGCCTATTGGTAGGTCTGCGACACTGACCACGCGCCATCCATTGCTCCATCCATTTGTATTTGGAAGGGTCATCGGCCCTACGACTAAACCAGATTCAAATTCGACTGAAAGTCTGGAGCCATTTGTATAGGAGGAAATCTCAACCATCATTTTGTAGTTCCCTGGTTTTATGGGGTTTATAGTATATCTCATCCACTCGCCATCTTCAATCCAGCCCACATAATATTTCTTTTCATTGTTTATAATTGTTGAAGATATGTCAACCCCATCATTTCTATAAGACCACCCATTGTTCCATGATTTAGTCTCAGAACTAAATTTGTTGGGATCCTCCACTCTGTCATCAAAATATGACACTCCTTGGTTACCTGAGTTATAATCAGCAGCGGGTAATAACCCTGGCGGAGAAAAATCTACAAAAGGTATTTCTATCGAATTATATGTGGAATCTATAAGTGCCCTGATAAGGTCGCTGTTTACCCGACAAGAATCAAAGTGGATATTATTTGCCATAGACATAAGGCCCTGATAGGCCATTGCAGTGTCTGGCTTAGGAGCGCTACCATACCAATAGTCTAAAACCATTTGATACCCTTCTGATATTTCGTAACTAAAAAGGCTAGATATTCTTTCTACGCTTTTATAGTTCCACCAGCTCCATCCAATATTATTGCGCTCAAAAAAGCTTTTAATATTATTGCCCCAGTAGTTTGAGTTCTCACCAAATTCACCAACCCAAAGAGGAACGTTGTGTTCAACGCTTATATCGGTTCTATACTGATTATACATTGTAATTGTATCCGTACTGCTTCCGATATAATGATGAAAGCTGTATACCATTTCATCATCAAACGGGGGAAGAAGACCGGTGTGGTCATTCCCAAACCAGTTTCCTTCTATAATAACAATATGGCTTTGATCAACCGTTCGAATTGAATCTATCGCCCATTCATATAAATTTTTAAGTACTGGTGCACCATATCCCCATGGTAAAACCGGCTCATTTAGTAAATCATAGGCCGCTACGACCGGTTCGTCGGCATAGTGCTGAGCAATATACCTCCAGGTAGACACATACCATTTTTGATTACTATATTGTGTAAATAATCTTGCCTCCTGTTCATCAGAATCAGAAAAATCACTAGTGTTTTGTGCTCCAGGTGCAGCATGCATATCTAAAACAACATACATATTATTTTCTCTGCAGGCGTTAATTATAGGTTCTAAAAGATCAAATCCTATATCAGTAAACTCATTAAAACTTGGTGAAAAGTGTTTATAATGAAGGGGGATTCTTAATGCGTTAAATCCATTTTCTGCTAAAAATGAAATATCTTTTTCTGTTATATAATTAGAACGGTATCGTTCAAAAAACTCATTCTTTTTCTGTTCTCCTAAAAGATACTCAACGGCATTTTCCATTGTTGTCGTTGATCCAAAACCAGGATAGTTCCACATGTAACCTTCCAGAACCAGCCAGCCACCAAGACCAAAACCTTTTAAAATTACTTTCTCATTGTTATCGTTTAAGATAACTCTTCCATCTGTCCTGAGTATCCCGAAGCTCATAAGAAAACCAGAGAATAATATTTGTATTAGTATATAACGCAACTTTTTAAACTTTTTGAAAATAAAACGATCCCGATTTTAGCAAAGCGAATTTATATCTTCATGTTAAATTATATCTTATGATTTTATATTTAAAAACCATTTAGCATAATT
>Ga0066836_10000872_pt1 | contig 15370 bp, 37 predicted proteins | sample ETNtaG_18_FD_71568 | JGI IMG/M metagenome (GOLD analysis project Ga0066836, IMG submission 71568) | Marine microbial and viral communities from oxygen minimum zone, Eastern Pacific Ocean - ETNP201302SV91 | ecosystem: Environmental > Aquatic > Marine > Oceanic | place: Pacific Ocean: Eastern...
AAATTAAAACTGACCCAGGAAAAAATGAAGATAAATGGTGGGCTGAATCTTTAAGACTTTCAGGAATGGGAGGTATACTTCCTGAATTAGTAGCTGGAAGATTAACAGGACCAGGTTCTCAAATGCCTTGGTTTATTCCTTTCCCTGCTGCAAGTGTTGCAACAGATGCAGGAGTAATAGCTAAAAATGTTCTTTCAGGTGATACTGATTTAGCTATGAAAAGATTCTCTGAAAAAATTGCACCTATGCCAACATGGAGAAAATGGATTCAAAAATTATTTGGAGGAGCAAAATTTACTAGAACATATCCTTCTCTAGAATTTGAAAAAAAAGAATATAAACCATTAAAATTTTCTAAGGGTGGTAGAGTTAAATTTAATCAAGGAGATGTTGCAACCTCTTCAATAAATTTTTCACAGTTAGAAGGAGTTAATATCTCTAAAGATAAATATATAGATGGTGATGGATTAGCAGATGAAACTGTTTTTACAGAAGAAACAGTAGTTGAACCTCATGTTGAAGAAAAATCTAAATTACCTGAAGAAGAAATTTCTGAAGTTGAAAAATATGTTCCTTTAATAAAAAAATATGAAGGACATGGAGATAAAATTTATGATAGTAAAGGAAATGTTATAGCTTATAAAAATTATAGATTAGGAGATGAAGAACATATTACAAGTGGCTATGGTTTTTATGATAAGTCTAATAAAGAAAATGATTCTGTTACTGTTGAACAAGCTGAAAAAGATTTAAGAAAAAATATTAAAATAAAATTAGAAGGTGCTAAAAAAGGAATTAAAAATTTTAATAACTTATCTGATAATTTAAAAAAACATATAGTGTCATCATGGTATAGAGGTTCATTATCAGGCAGTCCTTTAACAAGAGAGTTAATTAATGCAGGTGAATTTGAAAAAGCTGCTAAAGAATTTTTAAATAATGCTGAATATAAAGCAGCAGTTGAATCAGGTTCAGGGGTAGCAGCTAGAATGGAAGCTGTTGCAGCAGCCCTGAGAAATGAAGCTAATAATACTGTTGACAACTAACGAATTTCTTCCTATAATATAGGAGAAAGGTAATGCTCATTGTGAGGTTACCAAATTTAAATCGCTTAACGAAAGGATTAATATGACACATTACGATTTAATAAACTTTGACCCATTTAAAAACTTCTCTATCGGTTTTGATAGAATGTTTGATTCATTGAATGAGGTCTCTAAAATAAACACTTCAAACTTTCCACCATACAATATCAGAAAGATAAAGGATGGTAAGTATCAGGTAGAGATGGCATTAGCTGGGTTCTCTAAGTCTGACATCAAGTGTGAGTTGCAAGATGGCATACTTACAGTTGAAGCAAAGAAAGAACAAAAGGATAGTGATAACTTGATTCATCAAGGGATTGCTTCTAGAAGTGTGTTAAGGAAGTTTACTCTATCAGAGTATATGAAGGTAGAAGATGCTGATTTTAAAGATGGAATGCTTAAAATCAAACTCTATCAAGACTTACCTGAAGAGAAAAAACCTAAGACAATAAAGATTAAATAGTCTTTACTGTAATGGCGGTAACAACCTGTGAGTTGCTCTGCCGCCATAAAAAAAATTATGATACCATACAATATACTATTTAAACTTGGTTCAAAAGCTGTCGGTACTTTTATGAATAGAAGAAAAGAAAAGTCTGACAGAGCACACGCAATAGCTATGCAAGAAATGGCTACTGGAAATGAAAGAGCAAAAAGAAATGGTTCTTTATTTTTAGATTTAATTCTCGGTGCATTTATATTAGCACCTCTTGGAGTACTAGCTTATGGCTCTTACCTAGGAGATGAAATGATATTACAAAGAACTGAGTTTTATTTTAACAGACTAAAAGAAATTCCTGAAGTCTACCTTTACTTAGTGTTTATAGTAGTAGGTGGAAATTATGGAATCTCAGTTACGAGTTTAATAAAAAATAGAAAAAAATAATACTAACTAAGGAGTACTTATGAAGTGGTGTAAGAAGCTATGGAAAAAGTATTTGGAATGGTTATTCAAAGACTTATATAAATGACAAAGAATAGAATAGATGTGTCGGATAAGACAGCAATTTCCATGCCTATGCGTAACTTGCTTGGAATTATTTCTGCTGTTGCAGTAGGGGTGTATGCTTTTTTTGGTATCCAAGAGACTCTTAATAAACATAGTACAACTTTAGAGTTAATGGAAAAAGATTTAAGTCAGAATACAGAATTTAGAATTAAATATCCTAGAGGTGAGTTAGGACAATCTGCTGGAGAGGCAGAACTTTTCATGCTTGTGGAGCATATGTCAGGACAATTAGAAAAGATGGAAACATCTATGGGAAACATGATGCATAATGAAGTTAATATTAAAAGATTACAAAAAGATGTTGAAAAGATTTTATCTGATGTAGAAAAATTAAAAGATAAAGTAAGAGCAAATGGGAGTTCTCCTAGATGATAGATAAATTAGTACCTCTTCTTATTGGAGTTATGTTAGCTGTATCAGGTTGGGTTCTTACTCAAACATTTTCTTTATCTACCAATCAAGCTGTGCAAGTTGATAAGGTAAATAAATTAGAAAGGCACGTTGAAAAATTACAAACTAAAATGGAAGATATGATGGATAAAGATGAAGAGATTATGGAACAACATAAAAATTTATTTAAAGCTTTAGATAAAGGAAACAATACAACAGGGAGTTATAATTATTAAATGATAGAAACTGTATTCGCATTATTATTAAGTCTTAATGGACAGATGATAGAACACACATATAAAAAATCATTATCCGATTGTTTAAAATCCAAGAGGATAGCTATGAAAGAAGTCAATCCTGAGTCAGTAGTATTCAGTTGCATTAAAACTGAAGCTGAAACTGAAATTTATATGGGTCAAAAAAAGATTTTAAAACTTATTAAAAAATAATAATGCAAAAATGTGAATCGTGCAATTGCAATTGTCATTGTTCTAATAAGGAACACTCTGATTTATATGGAGTATGTCCTTGTAGCAATTGTAAATGTAAAGAAAAAGAAACAATCATTGATGACTCTAACGAATGTTTAAGTTGTCAGTAGGAAGGAGATACAATGGCTAAAAAGAAAAAGAAAAAAGGCAAAAAGAAAAATAAAAAAAATAAAAAGAAAAAGAAATAATTAATTTATGATTAACGACACATTAGTCGCACCATTAAAGGTTGGAAATATAGAGTATGAAGTACAACACTTTAAAAAATTTAAGAAGAAGAAGAATCGTAAGACAACTTCTGGAGAAGCAGGATAGATGGATGAGAAATCTTTCCATCTTCCTATTCCTATGCTTACTTTTATTAGGGTGGTATAGTGGAGATTAGTGAATAAATTATATGCTTACTTCCTTAAAAAAAGAAGAGCAATTAAAAAGAAAAGACGAAAAAAGAAAAAATGAAAATAGCTTTGGTGATAACTATATGTTCTGTAATGGGTTGTCTGCCACCATTATCACATAATGATTGGACTTTTGAAACAGAAGAACAATGTATGTATAAAGGTTATTATCATATAGCTGAGGTTGCTGAAAGATATATGAAGACTATAGGTCTAGAAGAATTTAAAAGACAACAAGCTAGAATGTTTTATAATTGTTTACCTGCTGATAAAGTTTTTGAAAGAGCCGAACCTTCTAAAATAGAAACACCAACTTAAGAATAAAAAGTATCTTTAGCTACCTTCTCAAGGTAGTCATGCAATTCTGCAAAATTAGTTTTACATTCCCTTAACATAGCAGCTATCACTCCTGCATTTTCTTTCTTAAAATGTAGAGGAATCTTATTCATAGGATAAGATTTAAGTTCAGTAATAAACTGTCCTTGATTATTAATAATTAATTTGAAGCCCATCAAGTCAGCTTCTTTTCGCTTGACTCGTTTCTTTCTACTTAGTTTTCGGTTGGGTTGCATTAGCTTTCCTCATTAAATCAACAAAGAAATCATCTTCTTCTTTATCTTTCATTAATTTAGTTAAAGGTTTATCCCCTTCTTTATATATCTCTACACTTTTAACTCGTATAGGATTAGTCATAAATACAGGCAGTCTTGGATTATCTAAACTTTTAACCATAAAAAATCCATCATCTGCAATTCCAAATGTCTGAACATTTTTAATATCAATATCATCAAGACCAACTAAACTTAATCTCATATGATACTTATCAGGTTTTCCTTTTAAAGGTTCTCCCTTTAAAGAAAATAAATTACTTTCTTGTTTCATTTTCGTATGTATTATTTTCTGCTTCTTCTTTACTTATACCTGCATTACGATACTCTTCAGCTTCAGTCATAACACTAATCTTTTCTTTATTAGTATCATCAATAACTAACTTACCAACAACACCAACTTGTCCATCATCATCAGCTAAACTGTCAATGCTAGTTGTATAATGTTCATTAAGTCTTTCATTATTTCTTGTTATTTTTTTCTTAAGATGTTCTTTAAGTTCACCAATTCTAACAAATAATATTTTATCTCTAGTAGGGTTGATACCATATATAGATAAATCATTTAAGCTTGTTATTAATCTTCTAAATCCTGATGCTCTCTTTTCTAATTGTCTTATTGTTGCTTCATCATTACTCATTATAATCCCTTTCCAAAATCATTTCTAGATAATGTATTGCTTTTTGTATATCCTTTTGTTTTCCTTTTTTACTATGTCTACAAATATATTTAATTGCATTACCTTCTGCAAATAATAAATTGTTTTCATTAATAAATTCTGCAGGTTGTATCTTCATACCTTTATAATGATTCCCATCTACCTGCTTATCAAGTGAATCATATCCCATACTTTTAAACATACTTTTGTCAGTCATTAAAATTTAACTGGTCCTTCCTCCATATATTTTTGTCTACGTTTATCTCTCTCAGTTGGTTCTAAACTATTATTCAAATCATCTATAGTCCAATGAGGATTCTTTTTTAATTTTTTAACTATCCATTTATAAGACCAAGGTTGTAATCTTAATGTTGTACCCTGCCAATAATGAGTTTGATTTGGTAAAAATTTAAATACATTCTTTACATTAATTTTCTTTTGTTCATCAGGATTTAATAATCCTTTAAGCCAAGCTACCATAATATGTTTAGCTTTGTTTCTTATTCTACTCATCTCTTTTGTATTCATTTCTCTTCTTCCAATAATTATAAAACCCTTTATCTTTAAAGTAATCATCTATTCTATCAGGTGATACTTGGTCTGTTACTATTACATCATATAAATTTTCGTAATCTCTTTTATCTATTTTCATCTTTTTAATTTAAGTAATTTAAAATTTTTTTCTCTATCAAAATATCTATAAGACATTCTAACTGGTTGAAACTTATAGATGTAATCAAACACAATGGTTTCATCTAATTCCTTACAACTATATACATCCATCTGTACTAAAGCAGGGCTAAATTCATCCCATGAATGTAAAGTAATGTGTGATGTTTCTATAATAGTAACACAAGTTAATCCTCTATTACCTTCCATCTCACAATACTTTGCGTAAGGACCACCTAATATTTTCATATCAATATCTTTAATTAAAGAACGAGTCCACTTCCTCATTACTTTTAAATCTTTAGGTGGGTCTAATACCTCAGCCCTTACTAATAAATGTTTATGCTTTAATACGTTTTCCATATGTTTTTAATTCTTCAGAAAAGTTTTTAGTTATCTCTTCAACATTAGGTTGTCTACTTACTTCAGCTAAGTATACATACTTATTAGAATATTTAAATACTCTTAATCCTTTACCACCATTAGAGTCTTTATAACATTCCCATTTATGTGAACAGAACTGACAACCAATAGGTAAAGATTTATTTCCACCTTTAGTTTCAGATAACTCATAACATTTTTTAGGTGGTGTACTACTCTTTAATGTATCTTGTAAAGTTTGAATTAAAGTTTTAACATTAGGTTTAGCTAACTCATCAGGTTTATAAAAACAAACATCACCACTTGATTTATCCATAACCAAGAAGCCACCTGATTTAGTACCCATACCTGTTTCATATCCTGATAACTGGGCATGATAACCAAAGGGGTCATCACCAACTAAATCTCCATTCTTAAACTTTTTAAAACTAAATGATGAAGCTGACTTAACATCACATACTTCTCCATCTACTGTTGCATCTATATGACCTTTAATATTATCTATCTCAACTTTCTTTTGTTGGTCTGCTATTTTATGTCCAGTTAATTCTGCTAGATATAATAATAAATGTTCTAAGATATGACCATATAAAAATTTAATATTTAAACTAGCATCATAGTCTTTAGTTTTCTTTGGACTAAATCTATCATACCATAATTGTCTAGGTGGTTTACCTAGTACTGACATTCTTAACTTCCCATCTTTTTCTCTGACAGGATTGTTCCATGAATTAAAAGCTTCCTTAATATTATTAAGAAACCTATTCATATTTTCTTCTGTTACCTGTGCAGGTTTCCCATTAGATATATTAGAGACTAATGATTTAATATCAGTCGCTATTGTATCAATGCGTTTCTGCCCAGTTGTTTCCGATTTTATATTCTGCATCTAATGGACACCTTATTTTTAAATCCTTTCCAGCTTGGATGATTGACTGTACTGCCAACTCTCCAAACTCTTTTGTTTTACTTTCTTCAACTTCATATTGAAACTCATCATGTACATTTACTACAGGATAAGCTTTGATTCGTTTCTTTATAACATAATCTTCTAGTAATGTCAACGCATACTTCATAACACACGCACCAGCACCCTGTAATAGGGTATTTAAAGCCGCATGAGGGTGTCTTATGAGGATTTTTCTTTGGTCAAGTCCTCTGAGCCATCTTTTTTTAGCCACTCCATCCACTTTTTCTCGTAAGCTTCTAAGACTTGGTGTATGTCTAAGAAATTTTTCTTTAACTCTTCTTCCATCTGCTTCAGACCTTCCGAGGATACTTCCGATTTTTTTATCCCCTGCTCCATAGATGAATGCGTAAATAAAAGTCTTCGCCTCATCTCTTGACCCCAAACCAGCAGAATTTTTATTTGCTGTGTGTATATCTCCATTAATGATTTCATTTGTGTATTCCTTATCGTTCATGTAATGTGCTAACATCCTCAACTCAAGTCCTGAAGCATCAACACCTACTAATTTATAGCCCTTGTTTACTACCCATAAAGCCCTACAGTCTTTACCATAGGGTGAGTACACAGCAGGAACTTGAGCCATATTGGGCGATTGATGGCTCATCCTTCCAGTTACAGTACCATTGGTAATAACTTTACCATGTACTCTCCCATCTTCTCTAGTTGCTTCAATCCAAGAACTGACTTGAGCAATTCTTTTTTGAAGCATTAGAAACTCTTTAATTAATTCAGCTTCAGGAATATTTTTAATCTCTGATAAAACTTTTTCATCAACTATGATATGTCCTTTATCTGTTTTCTTTTTAGGTTTCCATCCTAACATGATTAATCGTTCTCCGATTTGTTGACGTGAACCTAAATTAAATTCTTTAAATTTTACTTTTGTAAATGGAACTCCCTTTACATATCCTCTTGTTTTATTATTAGACTTAGGAATAAATTCTGTTTCTATTTTTAAAGGAGGAAAGGTTTCTCTAACTTTATCTTGAAGATTATTCATGTCCTCTTTAAATTTAGCTTGAAGCATATGAGCACCAACAACATCAATCATAAATCCTTTTTCATGTTGACGTTGAATAATATGTGCAACATCATGTTCTAATTTAATAGACCTTCCAAAGTCTGTCATCTTTTTAGAAAGGAAGTTGTATAACTTTTCTGTTAAGTCAACATCATTTCTACAATACCTTAACATCTCTTCACTAAAGTAATCAAACTGGTTAAACTCATATTTATTTTTATAAAGTTTTTCTCCCCAGTTTCTTAATGAATGACCACCCTCTAACATTGGATTAAATAATCTTGATAAAATTAATGTATCAGTTACCTTACACTTCTTAAATAAATCATAACCAAAAAATCTATTGAGTACTGGTATATCAAAACCTATAAGGTTATGTCCTATTACTTCATCAGTTTGTTTTATAAACTCTTCAAACCTATGTAGTTTATCTTGTCTGAATTGATAGTAAGTACCTTTATGTTTACAAACAATACACCAAATTTTATCTGCAGTAAGAGTTGTTTCAATATCAAATATTACTTTATCAAAACTCACTTGACTTTACCTCTGCTAATCTTCCAGTATCATTATCATACTTTAAGTCACAACAAGGTCCAGTTATACCTGCAAATCTATTCTTTAATACTCTAACCCTTGTTGTATTTCTAACTTCAGGGTCATCATTTTGTGCATCTCGTTCCAATCCTATCACCATGTCACTTAACTGACCGATACTAGCACTACCTCTTAATTGAGATAGAGAAGTCGCTGCACCTTCTTCATGTCCTTTACCATCAGGTCTTCTTAAATGTGATACAACTACCATAGCTATACCAGTTTCTTGAACAAGAGTTCTTAACCTTGTCATTATTTCATCTAATGCTCTACGTTCATCACCATGCGATTGGTCTGATACTATGATACTAACGTGGTCTATAATAATATATTTACAATCTAAACCTTTAGCTAAATATCTAACTCTTGAAACTATATTATCAATAGAGTTAGAACCAAAATGGTCAAACATAAATACTCTACCAGTACCTACTGTCTTATCAAAATAAGTTTTTAATTCTTCTTTACTTACATGAACATCAGGTAAATGTAATCTTTGATTAGCTTCAATACTCATTATACCTTTAGATGTTATGACAGGAGTTTCTTCTAACATTAATAAACCTACATTATCTTTAGTAGATTTAATTAAATGATGGACCAATTCTCTCATTACTTGAGTCTTACCTAACCCACTACCTGAAGTAAACGTAACCAATTCAGATGGTCTTAACCCATATGTAATTTTATTTAATCCTTCAAAAGGATATTGAACAAAACTTTGTAGTGTTGGTTTACTTATCTCATCAAATAAAACATTAGCATTTATAATTCCATCAGGTGCATACACCTTAGCATTCCAAAATGCTTTTTGATATACTTGTAATTTATTTTTCATCAAGCAATCAGATGCATCTTTAAATTCATTTGGAAGATTCATTATCTTACATTTCCCAGGGCTAAATAATTCAGCTACCTTTAATGCACCTTCACGACCATGCTCGTCATTGTCAAAATTAATTATAACATTATCAAATTGTTCTAACCAATCTAAACTTCCTTTAATATCTTTAACTGCAGAAGTAATTCCATTCTTGATACTAACAACTGGTGTCTCATATCTATCTGTCTTAAACATTTGATATGCTGATAGACAATCTAATTCTCCCTCAGTTATAATTACAAATTTATTTTTTGTAAATAAATGTTCACCAAACAATCCTGAGTTCTTTGTATTACCTTGTATAGTAAACTCTTTTAGTTTTGTAAATCTTGTTTTAGTTGCAATCTTTGCACCTTGCTTATCATGGTAAGGGTAATAATGATTAGTTATATTACCTACACTATCCATTTTAATTGTGACACCATATCTTTTACAAGTTGGTTCACTTAAATTTCTATCTACTATTTCTGCATAGTCAGATGACTTCATATAATCTTTAACTTCGTATTCATGTTTACCATTACCATTTGTTTGTTTTGTTTCCATATCATATTCCTTCATATATTGTTGACATGAAAAACAAAATGCAGAACCATCTGCATTAACAGATACAGCATCAGTACTGTCACATAATGGACAGGGTAAATGATACTTTATAAATCCAGTTTTTGTTTCCATTGTCGCCCTATTAAATTCATTCATAAAAAAAAAGGAGAGCCGACCCTATGACAAGCCGACTCTCCAGTAGGAGTAGAAAATGTAGTCACGCATTATGACTAAATAACCAAGAGGTTTATACTAAAAATCTTCCTTGATGTCAACACCATTAGAAGATTTTTCTACATTAAATCCTTCTTTAGGTGTGAATTCCACTAAGTCCAGTACCTGAACAGCTTGTAAATCTAAACCTTTACCTGTTTTTCCTTTGAAATTCCAGTCGTAAGATTTATACATTACCTTTACTTTACTGCCATTACCGATTATTTTTTCAATAGGTTTCTTTTCAGCATCCACTAATTGTGGTTGTTGGTTCTTATCACCATTTGCTTTTGAAACCTTACGTTTAAATCTGATAATATTTTTTATTACTTTATCATCAGCTTTTGTTTCACCGATAGTAAATCCTTGAGATTTCCAATCCTGTGCTGTTGAATCATCAACTGCTAAATCAATTCTCCACATAGGTTCAAACTTTTCGTTTGGTCGTGTCAGAGAAGCCCAGTAAGCTGTGCCTTCAATTATTGCCATATGTATTTTCCTTTTGTTGTTGTTAATTTATTTTTCATAAAACTCTTTTAGCACTTCAGCACCCCCCTTGTCAACACTTAATGCATCTTTTTTTTCCTTATTTTCGCTAGTGTTTTCAAGGATTTCTGTTATCTTTTCATCTATTACTCTTTTAATTTGCTGTTTCTTTTTTAATTTTGTTTCTAATTCTGAAATTTTTTTACCCATTGTATGAGTATCATCATTAGCATTCTCTAACTGAATTAATAATTGTTTAATCTTACTATCTTTTTCAGATGCTAATTTAATAGCATCATTTTTTTCAGTAGTTAAATCAGCAATCTGATGTTTCAATGCAGTAACTAATTCCTTATCACTCATATATTATTTTCTTTTGTTACGTTTATATTTTCTTTTTTTGTTTTTAGATTTTCTTTTCCTTATTACAGGTGTCTTACTGAAACAATGGATAGCTAATAATATTAAACTAAATCCAAACAATACAATAGACACAGCTAGGAAGAAAGATAGATAACAAAGTTTAAAAACATCTATCTCTATTACAAGTCTTTCATGTTTAGTACTAGCTAGTATAATACTTTCATCAGGTTTAGATATTTTTAATTCTACTGATGGTGCAACACTATCAACAAAAGTTTTCTTAATCTCTTTCGCTTTAACTACATACTCATATGCATGAGTTTTAATATCTTTCTCAGTTACTAAATATGTTGTTAAGTCTACACCACTATATGCTTTTGCATAAACATTATTACTTAATGCTAGACTTGAACTACTTGATAGTAATGTTAGATTACTACATCCACTTAGTAATAATAAACCAACTATTAATCCTAATATTTTTTTCATCTTGAAAATAATCCTGTCTTTAGTTGAGATGCAAAAACATATTGAGATTTGTCTTCTAGTTTTTCATAACAATCAGAACAAATCTTTTTATTTCTGTCGTGAACATACCTTTTCATAGTACCACCATCAGCATTAGTATCACACTTATGGCATACATCTTTAAAGTTTGAACCACCATCCATCATTCCCATATTATTTACCTATCATACTTAATACTATCATAGTTAATGTAAAAAAAATTATATAAAATAAAATTAAATATACTTTTTCTTTCATGTTAATCAAACAATTCATAACACTCTTCACTAAATATTTTTTTAATAGGTATTACTACACACTTAGATGCTCGGTAATCTCCTATCTCTTTAGTATGTGTCTTCTTATATTTTTCTACTATCTTTCTTAACCTTGTCACTCTGAATACTATTATATTATATTCTTTATTTTTTAATTCAAGAATATGAAACCACCATTTAGCTTCAGTCTTTGCAATACCACTTGGCTTACCTCTGAACTCATACTCAATAGCAATATTACCTGACTTTCGCCACCAGCTACGTTCAGTTTTAACTTCTACGTTTCCACCCTTAAGAAGTTCATCAACTCTTTTCTCTCTAACTTGACCATACTTTAAATCAATATCAAACTTAGAGTTCTTATTTAAATCTACCATCTTTAATGAAAACTACAAAGGTAATGGGTCAAAAATTTATTTAAGTTTTTATGCTCAAATAATTTTTTAGTATTAGCTTCTTTTAGTTTGTGAAAAGTTTTTTGTATAAAGGTAGGTTCAAAATCGGAATGCTCACAGACCTCACAGAATGCTTCATCATTTGGATTGAACCAAGCATTAGCATTCTTAACAATTTGTAGTCTGTGTTTACCCCATGCATGTATGTCTACATCAAGGGCATCCATGATGGCTCGGACAATAACACTCCTCCATAGTAATATGTGTGGAGTTATCTTCTTGCCTTCGCCTTGTCCTGTATTCCATAGAGGAATAGTTGTTCCATTACGTATCATATTTCATTTTATTGTCCAAGTATTTTTCTATTAGCTTTGGCTTTTTATTTTTTACAATTTTTAAGTGAAACTGTTTTTTCATCAACATCTGTGCTATTGGATTTCTTAACTTTATCTTTGTATGTTTCTTCATTAATTTCCTCAACAGTATTTCTTTTCCATTTCACTTCTTTGCCAACGATTTTTGAATAAGGCGACCAATTTAATTCTTGTGTTGCTTGTTCTAAAGTAGTACCTGAATTGTAATAGTCTTCAATACACATATCTACATTCACCCAAGATTTTTTCATAAAGAATTTGTTCGCCATTTACTATCCAATAAAATGTTATTTATAATAAGAACTTCTAACCCTATATTCTAGGGCAGTATCTCCTATTATAGAGGGCATCCTAGCTTGTGCCAACGTCTTTAAAAAATAAATTTTATCTAATAAAATCAATGGTTTAGACAATAGTTCTCCTTTTAGTTGTGTTTAATAATTTGAATTGCTCTTGCATAATTAGGTATCCTTTTTATATACCCCTTCCATTCTATATATCCAAGCATATTCCATATGACACTCTTTGATTTGACGTTCATGTGTTGCATCATATCATTAAATGTCGGCATCACTTCGTTATCTTTAAAGTAATTCTGTAAAAATTTAAATAACTTTAATTGTTTTTTAGTCAGCATCTCTTAACCTCTTCTGTGCCTCATCAACTATATCAAACAAGTCAGTTAATTTTTTTTCTTTTCTAACTTTACTAATCATATCTCTTATTCTACTATGATAATCAGTAGGATGATAAGCTGTACCCTTTACTCTTAACTCTCGTTCATACTTAACATCAGCTTTTAAATTTTTAATCTCCTCTTTTAGATTAGCAATTTCTTTTTTATATGCATTCTCTTTAAGAGAAGATAAATAAATATCTTCACCCATTCTTCTCCTCACCATTCCCATAGTGTTTGCTTTGTTCAAACAAGTAGAATTCATTTCTACTTTCATCTTCTTGTCTTCTAATTAAATTTGCATAAGCATCTGCATCTGCTAGTGTAAAGAAAGATTTCTCATGGTAAAATGTACTACTTCCTTTACTTTTATGCATCACCATAAATCTTTTTAGTTTTTGTTCTTCTTCTTTTTTAGTTCCAAACATTTATTTCTCCTTATTTTTTTTGTTATGTCTACCCATGTACCATTCAGATGGTTCGTAATCCCATCTATGCCCTTTATGTCCTCTAAATTTAGCATACCACATACGCAACCTAACTATTATTTTTTTAAATCTTAATGACATATGTTCTTATAGCACATTAAAATCTAATGCACAACTCTTTCTTTTAATATTTTATTATCAATTAAAAAGTGTGCTTGTTTTCCCATCCATCCATGTAATCTCCAAACAATCCCAGTATCTATTAGAAACTGCCATGCGTCTAACTCTTCAGCTATATCCTTACATGGGATGAAACCCTCTGCTCTACCTACTGCTTGATGTATATCATCAACCAAATCTGCTGGTATCTTTATCATCCTATATCTTTTATAGTAATCTAATTCTTCAGGTAAATTAAACTGCTTTTTACCATAGATAGCTTTCTTTATTTTAATTTTTTTCTTCATTTAATTTCCTCTATCATACTTCTTTTTATTTTAAAACCTCCATCATCCCATAGTCCTGTTGTATCTCCTTGTATCCAATCCATATGGTCAACATCAAATGCTTTTTGATAAGCATCATTCTTATTCATAGCTTTTAAATCTATGTGATAAGGTACTGTTTCATACCCCCATACTCTATACTTTTTCATTTCTTATCCTCCTCTTTCCATTTGTTGTATCCCTCTACCCAACTCTCGTTAGGTTTAATCATACCCCAAGAATTTTTAGGAGGATAATCTTTTATTAATTCTATATCTGTATCTGTCACTTTATATTCTTCTTCAATTTCTTTCCATTCTTTATTAACTAAAGCATTCTCACAATTAGCATTCCATTTTTCCCATGCATCATCTTCACTTCTCGCATCAATAAAGTTCTCTACAACTTTCCACCCTGTTAGGTGTTGTGTCATTTTATATCTTGGCATTATTAACCTCCTTATTATTAATTAATACATAACCTAAATCTTCTCCAAGTTCATTAATGTATTCTAAAATATCTTTAACACTTGGTTCATATGTATCAAAGTCTAATTCAATCTTAACTTTATAACTCATTACTAACCTCCTCAATTTTCTTATTAATATACCACTCATGTCTTGCCTGTTTAACTTCAGGTCTTGCGTTATACTCTTTAAAGTATTTCTTTTTCTTTTCTATCACATCAGGTCTTTGATGGTAGAGTTTGTTGTATTCTTTTCTATTCACTTTTCTCTTCCCAACTTTCTATTATTTTTTCATTGGTAGAGTTATCAATATAAATTACCCACTTTCCTATTGTAATATACAAAGAATTTTTTGACCTTATAGATACTTTTATTCCCTTTATTTTTTTCATTCATCCTCCTTAATCTACAATAGGGTCATGCGTTAGCTTACCCATCTGTTCTAACCTAGTCTTTGGCTCATCATTATCTTCTTCTTCTTCTTTAGGTATTCTAAAGAAATACCATTCAGCAATATCATCACCATCATTAATTGTATCATTATATTCATACTGAACAGGGCATTCATTTAACCATAAATCAAATGCCTCTCTATCTGTTTTGTTTGTATAATCTAATACTCGTTTATCACTCATTCATCCTCCTCATTTGTTTCACTTGGCTCATAGTATTTAGAAACTAAATGTGCATTGTTCTCATCCACATCATTCTCTATTGTATCAGCTATGTCTTTATACTTATCCTCATCATAACCAATCTGTGCTATGCGTCTTAAAAATTCTTGTCTTACCATACCACCACTCGCCATGTGTTCACCATCACCCAAGTTTCCATTTGAATAATCATCATAGCATTCATTCATAATTCTTACAACATTAAAAGGTGCATCACCTACATCTTCAAAAGGATATGTTAAATTTTTAAAGTCCATGATACTCCTTAAATAATTTTTTAACAAACTTTTTTAAATTAATGAAAGAATAATCTAAAG
>Ga0066836_10000874_pt1 | contig 15360 bp, 15 predicted proteins | sample ETNtaG_18_FD_71568 | JGI IMG/M metagenome (GOLD analysis project Ga0066836, IMG submission 71568) | Marine microbial and viral communities from oxygen minimum zone, Eastern Pacific Ocean - ETNP201302SV91 | ecosystem: Environmental > Aquatic > Marine > Oceanic | place: Pacific Ocean: Eastern...
CAAAAAGAAATTTCGAAAATATAAAAAAAAAACAAAGAAGTTAAGAAAAAAATCAAAAAAAATCAGAACCAGAAGAAAAACAAAGGTATCTAAAAAGATCAGAAAAATAAGGAAAAAATTAAAAAAAAATAGAATTTTTAAAGTGCCTGTAAAAAAGTTTAAACTAACAGGCGCTCTAAAGTTTGAAAAACAAAAAAAGAGATTAAAAAAATTCAATTTTCAAAAAATCATCAACTTTGTTTTGAAACCATTTTTCATAGCTTATGATGATTTTAGAGAAAAAAGAAAAATAGAAAGATTGAGAAAAATTGCCCAAGAGCGAAATGAAAGAGAAAGGCAAATAAAAGAAGAAAGAAAATCGAGATATGATGCTAAGCGAAAACAACTTCAAGAAGAAATAAAACTTGCTAAAGAACGAGAAATAGACTTAAAAAAATTCATAAGACAAGAACAAGCAATTCTAAGAAAAGAGCAAGCTAAAAAACGCCGTCAATTTTTAGAAGAAATAAAACTTTCTAAAAAAATAGAATCATTTAGAAAAAGAGAGCTTGAAGAGATAAAAAATCTTGAAAAAATAGCATTAAGAGAACAGCGAGAAGATTATCGTCCAGTCGAGGAAAGACTTGAAAAAATTAAGGAAAAATATCGTTTAATCAGAGAACAAAAAATTAGAGAAAGGGTCGAATCCCTAGGAGTTGAAATTTCAGACGCCGATACAAAAGAAGACTTACTTCAAAAGGAAAGAGAATATGCTGAACACAGACAACAAATTGAACTTGTACTTGAATCCTTTTATAGGTCAGCAAATTCTTTGGTTTTTCAACTGAACAAAAGGTACATACCAAAACATAAAAGCATTCTTCGTGTTATCGACCGAAGATATGAGTCTAACGAATGTTTTATCAGATATGACGATAGTCCTGATGAAGATTGGTTAATTTTAATTTATTTAGAAGATTCAGACGCAAAAAAAGGAAAAATTGTTGTTGAGAACAAAGCCAATCCAGAGAAGCATGAAACAAAATCTTTTGATATAAAAGAAGTATTCACCTATTCCGATTATCTTGTTGATGTAATGACGGCTCATATTGACCGTGAAAGACAAAAAAAAGCTAGTTAATAATCTTTGTTTGTTTACTTTGAATAAAATCAGGAATATTTTGTAATATTATGCAAGATTCGATTATTTATATTGTTCTACTATTACTTTGTGTGGTTATTTATCTTTTGATAAATCAAAGAAAAAATAAAGAAGATGAAGAAAATCAAAAAGAGATAAATAAATTAAAAGATTCATTAACTAACTCTATAAATACAATGTCTTCATCTTTTAACTCATTGTCAAAAGATGTTACTCGTGACATGACACAAGCGCTTACTAAAGTTGATGAAAAAGTAGGAGTCTTTAATCAACAGGTAGAATCAATAAACAAAAGTCAGGATAGTTTCAGTAGAATTTTGACCGGAGTTAAACAATACGGTAGCCTTGCAGAATTTTCTTTGGCAGCTTTATTAAAAGATTTATTACCATCAGCTCAATACATTGCTAATGTTAAAATGAAACCTGAAGATACAAGAGATGTAGTTGAATTTGCTGTTAAGTTAGAAAATGTTTTATGTCCTATTGATAGTCACTGGCCAATTGAAAAATACAAAGCTATTGATGAAGCTTACCAAGCTAAAAATAAAGAAGCTTTATCTGATGCAAGAGATGAACTGGCTGCAGCTTTTAGAATTAAAGCAAAAAAAGTTAGTGAAAAATATATTATGCCTCCAAAAACTACGGATTTTGCAATTATTTATGCTCCAACCGAAGGTTTATATGCTGAGCTTGCAAGTTATAGAGATCCTAAAACTAAAGAATTATTAATGGAAGAATTAAGAACTAAATATAAAGTTACGGTAGCTGGACCTAATACATTATGTGCTATTTTGCAAGCATACCATCTTGGTTTTCAAACCCTTAAAGTTCAAAAACATGCAACACAAATACATGATGATTTAAAAAACATCACTACAAGATTTACAAAACATTTTGATAATATAAAAGGTTTAAGAAAAAAATTAGAAGAAGCTATAAAAGTAACAGATGATTTCGGTCGAGACGCAAGATCTATTGGAAGAACTTTAGAAAATATTAAAGATCCAGAACAAGTTGAAAAAGCAATCAAACAAGATATTGACAAAATTAAAGTATTGAATAAGTAATCCTTAATGGCAAATTTAGTTTTTTATGATTTTGAAACATGTTCTTCAAATGTTTCCTATGGTCAAATTATTCAGGCGGCTGCAGTACTTGTTAACGATAATTTTCAAGAACTAGATCGATATGAAGGACGATGTAAATTAAATCCTGGAATTGTTCCAGAGGCTATGGCTTTGCTGGTAAATAAAACAACACCCAAAATGTTAAAAGAAACGAACTTATCTCATTATCAAATGATCAGACAGTTAGTTGATAAATTTAAAAAATGGAAAAATTCTATTTTTATCGGTTACAATTCAATTAATTTTGATGAAGAATTTTTAAGAAGAACATTATTTAAAAATCTTGAATATCCTTATTTAACAAATACAAATGGAAGTGAAAGAGGAGACCTATTTAGTTTAGCTAGAGCTAGTCATCTTTATTATCCAGATTGTATCAAAACTCCAATAAGCGATAAAAAAAATCCTGTTTTTAAATTAGAAAAATTGGCACCAATGAATAATATTAAGCATGATCAAGCTCATTCAGCAATGGGAGATGTTCTAGCAAGCGTTGGGATTGCAAAACTATTAAATAAAAAAGCCTCCAATGTTTGGAAAGCAAGTTTAATGACTACAAATAAAGATAAAACTTTTCGACTTATTAAAGATGAACAATTATTTTGTACAGATTTTTTTTACTACGGTAAGTCAATTCCATTTGTTCTAACCTTTGTTTGTCAACATCCACAATGGGGTTATCCAATGTGTTTTGATCTTAAAGCTGATCCTATTTATTATTTTAATTTATCTATTAAAGAACTAAAAAAAGAATTAGATAAAAAACCAAAAGTTATAAGAACAATAAAACACAAAAAACATCCTATAATAATGAATCCAAGTTATGGAATGAATTTTGAAAATTATAAACAACTTGGAATTAAGAAATTAAAAGAGAGAGCTAAACAAATAAGAGAAAATAAAGATTTTGCAAAAAAAGTAGCTACTATTTTAGATGATGATGCAAGAGAAAGACAAGAATTAGATTCACAACTGGATGTTTATCCAGAGGAGTCAATATATGTAAAATTTGCTTCTGATCATGACAGCAAAATTATGCCAGAGTTTCACAAAGCTGATTGGAAGGATAAGTTTTCAATATTACAAAAATTTAAGGATGAACGAATGCAGTATTTTGGAAAAAAAATTCTTTATGAAGAAAGCCCTCAATCTTTACCAAAAGATGAATATAATTCATTTCATAAAGAAATTGCTTCGAGAATTTTGAGCACTAACAAAGAAAATTGGAACACTATACCAAGAACTTATTCAGAAATTGATACTTTGAGAAATAAATTTAAGGATGATAAAGCGAAGTTAAAAGAACTAGAAAATATTAATTTATATATTGAAGAAATGGAAAAAATGTACCAAAAGGCTAGTTGACATTAAAATAAAAATTACTAAATTGAAATTATCTTATGACTACTAAAAATGTAACGGATGAAAATTTTGAAACAGAAGTTTTAAAAGCTGATAGACCAACCTTGGTTGACTTTTGGGCAGAGTGGTGCGGTCCTTGTAAACAAATTGCGCCAATTCTTGAAGAAATTTCTAATGAGATGAAAGATCAAGTTGTTATTGCAAAGCATAATATTGATGAACATCCTAATCAACCTACAAAGTATGGTGTTAGAGGTATACCTACAATGCTACTTTTTAAAAGTGGCGAACTTAAAGCTACTAAAGTGGGAGCTACAACAAAATCAAATATAGTTTCTTGGATTAAAGAAAATATTTAATTCATATTTAATATTTCGCCAGCAAAATATAGGCTGCCCGTGCAAAGTATGATCGCGTTTTCATTTTCTTTTGCAATATTTTTTAAGGCCAAACTGACAGATTTTTCCGTTTTCGAGGGAATACCACAAGATCTTGCAATTTTTGATAACTTTTCTTTTTTAATAAAATTTATTTGATTAGGTATGTCTAAAGCTATTATTGAGTGTACTTTATTTTTAAAGATTTTGATAAATTTTTTATGTTCTTTGTTATCCATCATTCCAAGAAGCATGATAATTTTTCTTTTTTTATCAAAATTATCTAAATATTTTTTTATAGCTAAAGCTGCCAAAGGATTATGTGCCCCATCAATTAAAATTTGACTATTTTTAGATATATATTTTTTGAGTTTTCCTTGTTTTATGGTTTGTAATCTCCCTTCACTTCTTATTTTTGTTATTGCTTTTTTTATATGATTTTCAGTTATATTAAATTGATTTAGAGCTCTTACGGTAGCAACTGCAGTAGAAATATTGCTAATTTGGAATTCACCTAATAAGTTAGGTTTTGGTAAATTTATTTCTCCTAAACTGTCATTATAAATAAATCCATCTATTGTTTTTTTATAATTGTAATCTTCACCAAATATAAATTTTCTAGATGAATTTGCTAAAATATTTTTTTTTATTTTTATTAATACATCTTTTTCTTGTTCCGAAACAACGATTTTAGAACCGTCTAACAAATGTGAACATTTTTCATAAACTATTTCATCAATAGTACCTTTTTTTAAAAAATCAATATGATCTATTCCAATAGGCATCACAACTGATGCAATATTTTTTTCTAATACATTGCTAGCATCTAGCCTAAAAAAAAGGCCAGATTCTAAAATATTTAAATCACTTTTATTTCTTGATGCCTCAAGAAAGAAACAAGCACAAATAAATTCATGAAAAGTTATATTTTTACCTTTATTTATTTTTTCTACTTCGAGTAATAGATTGTAAAGTTTTTCATCAGAAATATATTTTCCTGAGAAATAATATCTCTCGTTAAACTTTCTTAGAGAAGGGCTAATATTTAAGTTTACTGTATAACCAGCTGTTTCAAAAATTTCTCTTAGTGTTGAACAAACACTATGCTTTCCGTTTGTACCAACTACTTGAATAGGATTATTAATTTTTTTTTCAGGATTTTTAAGATCTTTTAGTAGTCTTTTTATTCTATCTAATGATAAATCTATACTTTTAGGATGTAGTTGAAGCAGCCTTTTTAAAATCTTTTTGATTTTCATGAGCTTCTTCTACACTTTCTGGTTTCAAATTTTCTTTTTTCAAAATTATATTAGCTAATTTGGTTATAGTGTCTTTTAATTCTTTTCTATTTTCAAGAGTTATATCGGCCAGACCTGATTTCATTATTGCTGGTCCTGTACCAAAATCTTCAGGAATTTGATCCGTACCTTTTAAAATATTTGCTGTAACTCTTTTTCCAGAGAACAATAAGTTTTCAACACACTTAGATTCTATAATAATGAAATCATGCATAAAAAAACTTGAGGCATATGTGCCTCCTGCAGTTGCTCGTGCGGCAACACAAAAAGTTGGTATGTTATTTTTTTTAATTTCATTCATTGCTATTATACTTTTGGTCATGCCCGCTAAACCAGTCACACCTGTATGAACATCGATGCCAGAGCTTTGATATATAACAATCCATATGTCTACTTTTTTCTCTACTGCAAAATTAGCAGCTTTTAAAAAATGTTCATTTTCTGCTGGGCCAAAACGACCTGCACCAAATTTTGGATTAAAACAAACTACTACTGCACTCAAATTAGAAATAATTCCACTGGCACAAACCAATGCAGTTTGCTGTCCAGTAACTTTTCTATATTTTTTAATTTTGTCCATATATCTATAGCCTTCACGTGCTCCTTCTTTAACCTCAAAATTTAAAGGATCTGGATTTATATTGTCTGGAGCATCGATAATTTCGTAATTTGAATCAAAAAGAGAATTTAAACGTAGTTTAGGAGGAAAATCAAAATGGAAAGAACACTCACAAATGTAAGAATTATTAAATAAATCTGGTTTGTAGGATATTTTTTTACACTGGGGACAGTTTTTCCAATCAGTAGCTTCTTGAGCTACAGGTTGTTTTTTGAATATTTGTTTTACTTTTATTCCAATTTTTTTCCAACGAGTTATCCAGTTCATGATAGTTTTTTCCTTAAACTTTTTACCATAGAAGTTACATTTGTAACAGGGTTTTCTTTATTTTTAATAGATTTTGAAATTTTTTTGCAAATTTCGGAGCCCACAACACATCCATCTGACGATTTAAAAGAAGAAATATTTTTACTTGTGATTCCAAAGCCTATTACCAGATTTTTTTTTCTATTTTTAATAATTTTTTTAATTTTAATATAATTTTTTAATATTTTTCTTGGAGATACTTTAAGTTTTCCTCCAGTGGTAGATAACATGCTAATATAGTAAATCATCTCGTGTGAATTATTAATAATTTTTTTCATTCTTTTTTTTGATGTAGTTGGAGACAAAAGTTGCACAAAAATGATAGAATTTCTTTTACACTTTTTTGCAAAAGTTTTATTATCTGGCCAAGGTAAATCTACTACAATTAATCCATTTACGCCTACTTGTTTACATTTTTTTAAAAATTTATCCTGACCATACTGGTAGATCATGTTGAAATAACCCATTAAAATTATTGGTTTAGTATTTTTGTTTTTTTTAAATTTTTTTATAATTTCAAAAATATCTTTCATCTTGATACCTTTTTTAATAGCACGATAGGAAGATGTTTGAATTTGTCCTCCATCAGCTATGGGAGTATTGTGTGGAAAACCTACTTCACAAATATCAGCATAATTTGAAATTGAATTTAATATTTCCAATGATTTTTTTTTCGTATTATCGCCAGCCACAGTATAGGTGAGCAAAGCAGGTCTTTTTTCCCTTTTCGATTTTTCAAATGCTAAACTGATTGGTGATATAGTCATTTTTTATTTTCCTAATCTCTGTTTTAAAATGTCCCTATCTTTATGTGCATCTCCACATGAGTTTACAATTATAATTGTATCCTTACTTAATTTTGGAGCAATTTTTATCGCTTCTGCAAAAGCATGACTTGGTTCTAAGCTCGGATTCAAATCTTCGTATTTAGTAACTAATTGATAAGCATCCAAAGCTTCTTCGTCAGTAGCGGCAGTATATCTTGCTCTTTTTGTATCTTTTAAAAAACAATGCAACGGAGAAACTCCTGGATAATCTAATCCAGCGCTAATAGATTCAGTTTCTTCTATTTGACCTTCAGTATTCTGATTTACATATTGAGCAGCACCATGCAATATTCCAATTTTGGATCCATAAGTTAGAGGGGCAGCGTGTCTTTTACTTTTTTTTGGTCCGCCAGCTTCAACTCCAATGAATTCAACTTGTTTTTTTTTATAATGCATAAATTCATTCCAAAAACCAAAACTTGAAGAACCGCCTCCAACACAATTTATTAATTTTATTTTTTTCGGAACCTTTCCAAACTCTTCTTTTATTTGTATTAAAAGCTCTCTTGAAATTTGTGAAGTACTCCACCCACAAATTTTTACGAAGATATTAGGTCCCACAGTAGAACCTACACACATATGGGTAGTATCACAATTTGAAACCCAATATCTCATGCATTCACTAACTGCATCTACAAGAGTTTGACTACCTGTATAGACTGGGACGATTTCAGCGCCATTTTTTTTCATCGCGTCACAATTTGGTTTTTGTCTTTGAATATCTTTTACACCCATAAATATTTTGCATTTCAAACCAAATTTTTTTGCAGCCATGCTCAGCATTTTTCCTGCATATCCAGCTCCAGTGTCTCCAACGATGTATTTTTTCCCAGCCCTTTTGGCAAGCAGGCTATGAACAGTAGCATTATAAATTTTATGAGCTCCACCATTTGCTTCAGATACAACTTTTGTCCATATTTCTGCACCATCCAAATGTTCGGTTAAGTTATTCAATTTTACAAATGGAGTTGGAGCTCCTACCCAATTCTTAAAATAATAATCTCTTTTTTGTATAAAAATTTTATCTTTTCGAAGTTTTTCGAATAAAACTGTGAGATCTTCTACAGGTTTTTTTAAAGTTTCAGGTATAAAATTTCCACCAAACTTACCCCAAAAACCATTTTTGTCGTGTTGATCGATTAAAAGTACCCCTTTTTTTATTTTTGTCATCAGATTACTCTTTTATAGAATAAGATACTTTAGCAATATTTTCTTCAATATTTCCCTTCATTAAACTTCTTCCCATAATTATTTTATCTGCTCCATTCTTTATACTTTCTGATGGAGTGCAAGTACGCTTTTGATCATTTTTATTATCATCACTCATACGAACTCCAGGTGTAAAAATTGAAAGATTAGGACCTAAAATTTTTCTAACTGCTTTTGCTTCTTGTCCAGAACAAATTACTCCAACATTTGTATCTTTTGCTAATTTTGCTAATTTTTCAACTTGTTTAACTACAGTACTATCATTTCCCATATCTCTTAAATCATTATCATCCAGAGCTGTTAATATTGTAACCATCATGATATTTGGTTTTGAATTAATTTCACTAGCAGCTTTTTTTGCTTTTTCTATCATTTCTTTTCCACCTTGTCCGTGTATAGTTAAGAAACCAAATTTAATATCGTTCAAGGCTTTAATTGCTTTATAAACAGTTTGACCAATATCTTTTAGTTTAATGTCGAGCATCAAATTAGTTATACCAATATCATTAAATTTTTTAATGCCTGTTTTTCCATGAGCATTAAAGAATTCTAAACCCAATTTTATAGTGAAGATTTTATTTTTAATTTTTTTTGTAATTTCAACTGCTTCGTCTAGGTTTGCGGTGTCTAAAGCTAGAATAATTTTATTCACAGATTTTTAGTTTTATATTAATAAGTATCAGATATTTTGTTTTCAGTAAAATTTTTGTTTAATCGATTAAAAAAAGTTTTACTCATTTTCCATTTAATTGCATTTTTTTCTGGTATTTGAACAGATTCTGAATTTTTTGGATTTCTACCTATTCTGGCTTTTCTTTTAATTTTTTTATAAGTTCCAAAGCCTCGTATTTCTACATTTTCACCTCTACAAAGAGCTTCAGTAATTTCAAGAAAAATAATTTCTAAAATTTTTTCTACATCTTTACGAAGAAGATTAGGATGTTGATTGCAAAGTTTTTGTATCAATTCAGATCTAACCATAAATTGATTATATAGTTATTTTTTCTTTTTCTTTTTATTTAAAAGTGGTCCCAGTATTTCACCTAACACTCCTCCAGAGTCTTTAGATCCATATTTTTTAACAGCTTCTTTTGTTTGTTTTTCTTCCAATGCTTTAATTGAAAGTGATACTTTTCTTTTTTCTCTTTCTAATTCTGTTATTATTGCATCTAACTTATCACCTTTAACAAATCTTGAAGGACGTTGGTTTTCTGATTCTTTTGCTAGCTGGTTCTTTTTAATCAAAATTGTTAAATTTTTCTTTCCCACCTGCACATAAATTCCATTTTGAGCTGAACTTTGTACAACAGCTGTTACTACATCTGAAACTTTTTTATTCATGAAAAAAGAAAAAGGATCATCATCAAGCTGTTTTACTCCAAGTCTTATTTTTTCATCTTTTGTGTTTATTTCCAAAATTTTAAATTTAATTATTTGGTTTTTTTTATATTTTTCTAATTCAGATTCTTTTTCGTTCCAACTTAAATCTTTGTAATGAATTAAGCCGTCCAGCTCAGTATTCTTGATTGATACAAATAAACCATAGTCAGTTATATTTTTTATTGATCCTTCAGATTTATCTCCTACTTTAAAATCTTTATCAAATTTGGTCCAAGGGTTAATTAATGTTTTTTTGTAACTTAAAGAAAGTCTTCTTTTTTCAATGTCTTTTTCTAAAAGTTCAACTTCTATTTTTTGAGACGTAGATAATATTTTTCCTGGGTGAATATTTTTTTTGGTCCAAGATAATTCTGACTGATGAATTAATCCTTCCAAACCATCCTCGAGTTTTGCAAAACAGCCGTAATCTTGAACTTTTGTTACAGTTGCTTGATATTTTTTTCCTATTTCATATTTATTTATTATTTTTGCGTAAGGATCTTCCGTAAGGTGTTTTATGCTAACGCTAATTTTAAGTTTTACAGGTTCAATTTTAATAATTTTTACTTTTATAGTTTGTCCGAGAGAAAGAAGCTCGGAAGGCTTATTAATTCTACTCCACGAAATATCTGTAATATGAAGAAGCGCATCGGCACCATTTAAATCAATAAACACTCCCCAATCAGTCAAGTTCTTTACAACTCCCTGAACTATGTCACCTTCTTTTAATTTTGACATAATTTTATTTTTGTCTTTATTTCTAATTTTTTCTATTACTGCTCTTCTTGATAAAACTATATTTCCTCTTTTTTTATCTAATTTTACACATTCAAAGGTTTGGGGTGTTCTCATTAAATGATCAGAGTTTTTTAAAGGCCGAAGATCTAGCTGAGATGCTGGAAGGAAACATAAACATGAATCAACATTAACAACAAATCCCCCTTTACATTTCGAAATAATGATTCCTTTGATTTCTTCTTTATTTTCAAAAGCTTTTTCCATTTTTTTCCAAGATTTTGCTCTTCTAGCTTTTTCTCGACTTACAACAATCTCCCCATGTTTATTTTCGATTTTTTCTAATAGAACATCAATTTTTGAACCAATTTCAATTTTATCTATTTCTTTGGTAAGCTTGAATTCTTCGAGTGGTATTGCTCCAGAACTTTTTAGCCCGAGATCAATAAAAACAAATTTTTTTCCAATTTCTTCAACGGTGCCGGTAGTTATTTCGCCTTCTTTAAATTTTCTATTTTCTAGATCTTCAGAAAGAAGTTTCTCAAATTCTTTACTGAATTTATCTTTATTTAGTTTAACGACTTCTTCCATATTTTAATAACAATTTTTTTTCAATTTCTTTTGACATTTTAGCAACCATTGCTTTTTTATTTAAAATGTCGGTGCGTATTATTATCGAATCTTTACTTCGAATTAAAGGAGAAAAGCGTCTTTTAACATCGAGTTCATTACGTTTTTTTAAGGATTTTCTTACTTCAGCAAGGGTAATATGCTTATTTAATGTTTTTAAATCCAGCCATCGTCTGTACGCTGCTGTATTTAAGTTACATTTGAAAAAGAAAGAAATATCATATTTCGGATTATTGTTTAAAATCTTTGTTGAAATATCACGGCCTTCAATCGCTATTCTATTAAATTTTTTTGCAAATTTTTTTTGATATTGTTTTAATACCAATCTGATTTTTTTTTGTTTAGCAATGACTGCTGAATAATCACTAATTTCCTGAGATTGTAAGTTAAGGGAGGATAAATTTTCGTAATTTAATTTTGAAAATTTTTTTTTAATAAAAGAAATTTTTTTATCGGGTTTTTTTTTCAAGATTAAAAAAGCTGCATAACGATATAGTAATCCAGAATTTAGTAATTTAAGTTTATATTTTTTTGAAATTAGTTTTGCGCCCAGGCTTTTTCCTGAGGCACCATATCCATCAAAGGCTATACGAAGTTTTTCTTTATTAATTTTTTTTGATTTCAATTTTTGCTCCTAAATTTTTAATTAATGATATAAAACCTGGAAAACTAGTATCTGTCTCAAAGTTTCTAATTTTTGTTTGGATGCCTGTAGCTAGTGAAAAAATTACTGACGACATGGAAATTCTATGATCTCCTTTTGTTTTTACTAAAATTAATTTGTTTATAGTATTTATTTTATCCGTTCCGTATATAGTCATGCTATCTTTTGTATTTTTACATTTAATTCCAGCTTGTATTAAAATTTTTTTCATTTCCACAGCTCTTGAACTTTCCTTGTGAGCTAGTTCAGAAATAGATTTAAATTTTGAAATACCTTTTGTTAAGCTTGCAATAACAAATAGTATAGGCAATTCATCAATAACAGTTCCAATATCCTTAGAAATATTGATAGGTTTTAGACTACTACTATAAGTGATGACTGAACCTAAAAGTTCGCCAGAATTAGAATCTTTTTTTAGATTTTTTATTTTTATTTTAGCATTCATTTTTTTTAGAATTTTTATATATTTTATTCTTGTTGCGTTACAAATTACATTGTGAATTGTCAATTTAGCTCCAGGCGTCAATAGAGTCAGTGCGATTAAAAACGCAGCTGAACTTGGATCAGAGCCAACAAAATAATTAAATGAATTCAAATTTTTTTGACCTTTTAATGATATTAAATTTCCTTTTTTTAATTTTTTAATTTTTATATCGGCAGATATTTTATTTAAAAAAATTTCAGTATGATTTCGACTAATCTTTTTTTCTTCTATAGTAGTCACTCCAGGAGTTGAGAGAGCTGAAAAAAGTATAGAACTTTTTATTTGTGCACTACCTTTCTTTTCAATGTGTTTTTGTGCTAGCGGCATTGATGTTCCTTCAATTATAAGAGGAAGAGTAGTTTTATTTTTTGGGTAGAAAAAACATCCTATTTTTTCCAAAGGTTCTATAATTCGAGACATATCACGTTTGTTCATTGATTCGTCGCCGTGTAGATAGTATTTACCAGGTTGAGTAGACAACAATCCTGACAAGAGTCTAGCTGTAGTACCACTATTACCAACGAAGATTTTAGTTAATTTTTTTTTGCTTCTGAATGAATTTAAACCATTCCCATAAACCAAGTAAATATTATTATCTTTTACTATTTTTACACCTAATGTTCTTAGTGCTTTCAAACAATTTAAAACATCTTCAGATTCTAATAAATTTTTTATTTTAGATACACCTATACACTGACTTCCCAACATCAACGCTCTCAAACTGAGAGATTTATCAGCGGCAACTTTTACTATTTTATTAAATTTTCCAATTTTTTTATTTATTAAAACAAATTTTATTTTTTTCATTATATGTTAAAGAGTGAAGTCTGCTCCAAAATATAATTTTTTAGCTTCTGCGGTATTTACAATTTGTCTAGGAGTACCATTAGCAACTATAGAACCATTAGCAATTACATAGGCTCGATCTACTACACTAAGAAGCTGCGAGGCATTATGGTCTGTCACTACTACTCCACAACCTCTTTTTTGTAACTTTAAAAGTAAACCCTTGATGTCTTGTATAGATAGTAGATCTACACCAGCAAAAGGTTCATCTAATAATAGGACTTTAGGATTATTTATTAAACATCTAGCTATTTCAGTTCTTCGACGTTCACCTCCTGACAGCGCTGTTGCTTTAACGTCTCTTAAATGAGTAATTGAAAATTCAGCCATCAACTTTTCAACTATATCTTTTTGTTCAGTGGTATTTTTTTTTACAATTTCTGCAATTCCTAATAAATTTTCATAAACTGTAAGTCCTCTAAAAATTGAAGTTTGTTGAGGCAAATATCCTATTCCTATTTTTGACCTTTCGTGAATAGGTAGATTGGTTAATCTAGTTTTATCTAAAAATATGTCACCATAATCAGGTCTTAATAGTCCTAAAACAATATTCATAAAAGTGCTTTTACCAGCCCCATTGCTTCCCAATACTCCAAGCATTTCACCTTTATTTAAATGTATGTCAATTTTTCTCAGAATAACTCTTTGACCAAAAGATTTAGATATATTTTTAGCTGATAATATGGGTTTAGATTTAAATTTTATGATTCTAAATTTTTTTATATTGCTCATTTAAATACTTTTATTTTTACTGATTTATCATCAAACATTGAAACTTTAAAATTTTTTGTTTCAAAATCATAATCAGCTTTATCTGCGTAAAGTGAACCAGTGGGATAATTTATAATAACATTGTTGTAAACTTTTATAGAATTTTCAGTAGCCAGCAGGTCCATATTGTCTGAAAAAATTTTTGTTTCCTCATCAGTAGCGCTAACATTTTCTTCAAAATAACAATCGTGCGTTACTTTATTATACGTTCCTTTTTTTGATGTAATATTTACTATTCGTCCATTATCTAAATATAAAATTACATGCATTTCAGTCATATATACAATATCAGGTTCTTCATTTAATATATGGGCTTTATCAGATTTTATTGAGAAATTTTTATTTAAATCATACGAACCTTCATACTGAACATCTTCAAAAGAAGTGTCATGATCATCGTCTGGCTTGTTCATTAAATAATTTTGTGATGTTTGTTGGTCAGCAGTTTTAATTTTTTTTGAATAAGGATAATAAAAATAAGTTAAGATAATTAAAAGAAAACCTATTGATATCAGAACTATCTGTGCTCTCTTTTGTTTTGTTTTCATTTAATTCCTCGACTTAAACAATGATGTAAATGAATTATACCAACAATACTTTTAATTTTTTTATTAATATCTTGACTGCGCGTAACTAAGAGTGAAGTTATTTTTTTAGAATTCATTTTTTCAATTGCTGATAGTGCTGTAGCAGTATCTGAAATCCAAACTGGATTTTTGCTAGATATTTTAGAAATTGTTTTTGTATATAAGTTATTAGCATGTCTACGTATATCACCATCAGTTAATATATTAATTTTTTTATCTTTTTCTCTACAGCAAACTATACCTAATTTTTTTTTTGACAATTCTGATATTGCTGCTCGAATGCTTTTATTCGAGGAAATTAAAGGAATTTCTTTTTTTTTTGCCATAATATCTTTTACTAAGACAAGCGACGTGGCGAGCATTCCAGATGGATGTGTTGTGACGAATTTTTTATTTGACCATTTTTTTCTTTTCATACAAGCAATAGCAAGACAATCTCCCCAAGAAAGAAAGTTCAAACTTGAAGATGTTGGAGCCAAACTATGACCTGCTTCTGTAACTTTAGGTAGCAAAATTTTAATTGTGGAATTGCGCAGAAGCATTGATGAAGATTTACAGCTTACTCCTATAATCCCGATTTTATGTCTATTGGCATATCTTAATATATTATTTAATTCGGACGATTCTCCTGAAACGCTAAACACCAATAAAGTATCATGATTTTTTTGTATAGCTCCTAGACCTCCATGCTGTAGATCAGTAGCATTAAAAGCAACACTTGGGGTGCCGAGACTCGATAATGTAGCACTAACTTTGATTCCTACAATATAACTTTTTCCAACACCAACTACTAAAACTTTTCCTCGCGTTTTATAAATTAAATTAACTGCTTTTGAAAATTGGTTTGATCGACCTAAACTCAGAGATAATTTTTTTAATGCATCAATCTCTGTTTGGACTGTTTTTTTTGCTATTTGTAAATCTTGGTTCATTTAATGTTGAAAAATATCTTCTGTAAATCCGCTTTGATCTAATTTTATTCTTGTTTTTAAAAATT
>Ga0066836_10000876_pt1 | contig 15326 bp, 16 predicted proteins | sample ETNtaG_18_FD_71568 | JGI IMG/M metagenome (GOLD analysis project Ga0066836, IMG submission 71568) | Marine microbial and viral communities from oxygen minimum zone, Eastern Pacific Ocean - ETNP201302SV91 | ecosystem: Environmental > Aquatic > Marine > Oceanic | place: Pacific Ocean: Eastern...
CCTCCATATTATTAACTGTTACAGTATCAGCAGGAGAAACTGGTACGCCTGTGAAACCATTTAACTGTCCGGCATCATTTACACCTAAACCACTTGCAGTACCATCATGGGCTTCCCAGAAGATTTCCAGATCTGTTGGAAGAGTGTGATCCGCATCTTCATAATCGATAGTAACCATTCCCCAGTTTTCCATATCAGTGCCAACACCGTAATCTGTACCATACTGACCATTTAATAAATCTGCGGCGCCAAACTGTGCAAAAACATTTGATAAAGAGATACCCCATCCCATTGAGTACGCGTTTGCATCATCTGGATGAGTGAATCCTGGAGTACTTGTCCATGTGCCATTTTCGGAGACACTAGGGACTGTTGCATAGGTAGAGCAATTCTCTGTTTCAGTGGTTGGGTATGTACTTCCGTCATTGATGGTAAAAGTACCATCATCATTTAGATCTACATTCATGGCAACTCCAAACATTGCAAGTAATGTTTCATTAATTAATGGTACAAGAGCAACCGTGATGGTATCACCAATGTCGTATCCCAACAAAGTGTGAGTATACCCTTGGCCGGCAGCAGCAGCAGCTGAACTGGGCCAGGATGCAGTTACGGCATAGGATCCGTTTGCTGAATCCTCGGGACTGTCAAATTCACGAACTTCATAGGTGTATTCGACAATTGCAGCATTCAAATCCCAGTTCCCTTGTATGGTCTGTGAATATGCTAGGCCAGCAAAAAAAGTAAATGTAAGAAAATATTTTAACGATCTTATCATGAATCTCTCCTTAGGTTTTAAGACAAAAATAAAGTTTGATATGTTAACAAATTAATGACAACCTTTGAACCTAAACAAGAAATACCAATCCTCAAAGAATTTTCATTCTTTCGGCTTCTGTGCCTTCCGATAGCTTCTTTTAGCCCATAATAAATAGGAACAATACAAAGCAAGGATACTTCCAATGATAAATAAAACTTCTAATAATACACGGGTTAAAAATTCTTTCATGATGTTTGGCGTCAGTTTATAAGCCGGTTAAATTCAGGAGTTAAATTAACCCATTTTTAAAAATCATATTACATAAATGAAAATTGCAGTACTAATTAAACAGGTTCCAGGATCTGAGTCCTCACTCCCTATTAACAATTCCCAGGATTGGATCGATGAATCATCAGTAACATTTGTGATGAATCCTCCAGATAATTTTGCCTTGGAAGAAGCTCTATTGATTAAAGAAGCTAATGATGGGAGTGAAGTAGTTGTCGTTAGTATGGGCCCTTTTCGTGTTCAAAAGGTTATTCGAGAAGGCCTGGCAAAAGGTGCAGATCGAGGCATTCACATTAAAGAGGATGATAAGATTGAGGTGGACCCCCTTTTCATAGCCCAACGATTCGCAGATGTATTGAAAGAGGAGAGTTTTGATCTTATTCTAACGGGTTTACAGTCCGATGACACGGGCATGGGGCAGACCGGGGTCTTGATCGGAGAGATGCTTGGAATGCCAACCGCAACTCTTGCAATAGAGACCAATGTTTTGAATGGTCAGATAAGGGTCAAGAGAGAATTAGAGTCGGGCTGGTTTCAATGGATCCAATTGCCACTTCCAGCATCCATCAGTATACAATCGGGGCTGAATACTCCGCGCTATCCTTCTTTAAAAGGGATTATGGGTGCAAAGAAAAAAGAAATAAAAAATATTGAGATATCTGATCATTACAGTGAAAATAAAAATCAAACAATAGATAGGCTTTTTGTTCCGGAAACAAATAAGAAAACTGAAATAATAGAAGGAGATTCGGATCAGATTATTGAACGTATAATTGAAGTGTTAAAATCTGAAATAAAGGTCATATAGGTTATGAATATTTTAGTTATTCTAGAAGAGACCCAAGGGTCACTACATCGTCTTAGTAGAGAAGCAATTGCAGGAGCGCAAAAATTGGGTGGCTCGGTCACTGCTTTGGCTATTGGTGAAAATGCTGATGCTTTAGCTAGTGAGTTATCTAGTTATGAGCTAGAAGAGGTACTAACAGTAAAGCATGAGCTCCTGTCAACATATAGCTCAGATGGTTATTCAGAAGTAGTAACTCAGGTCATAAACTCTACATATCCGACAATGATCGTGGTTGGTCATACTTATCAGACAAGAGATTTCATGCCGAGGGTTAGTGCTAGACTAGATATACCCTTCATCCCGGATATAATTTCACTATCTGATGGAGGATTTGTTAAGCAGGTCCTCAATGCAAAACTAAATGCTTCAGTATCATCAAGCTCAGATCAAATGATACTTAGTTTTCAATCTGCTGCATTTAATGATGAAGAATTGAAAGCAGGTTCATCTTCAGTTAGGGCAATTGATATAGAACTCGATGGTTCTGATATTCGTTCTGTCTCAGAAGAGCCATTTCAAGAAGCCGCAGGCGATGTAGATCTGGAAAATGCTGAATTACTTGTATCGGTCGGTAGAGGTATAGAGAAGGAAGAGAATGTTCATCTAGCTTTTGATCTGGCAGAAGCAATGGGCGCTGAGGTATCCGCTAGTCGACCGGTAGTTGATTCTGGCTGGGTAGATTCTTTCAGACAGGTTGGAAGCTCTGGGCACAATGTTGCGCCAAAACTATATTTTTCTTTAGGAGTATCTGGTGCTATTCAACATGTGGTTGGTATGAAGGGATCAAAGAATATTATAGCAATTAATAAGGACCCTGAGGCACCTATATTTGAACTGGCCGATTATGCTGTGATCGGAAATGTACTAGAGATCGTACCTAAATTAATAGAAGCCCTAAATAATTAATATAGGGTTAATGGACTCTATTACTTTTTCATCTGTTGAAAAACTTATTCTTGCCGGGTTTACTCTGGCAGCACTCGGATCCTTTTCGTATGAGGTTTACCGACGTATGGCCATCGTGTTCAAGGGCATGGGGACATTACCATTTGACCGATTTCCAGAGAGATTATTACGGGTGTTCAGAGAGGTTATCCTTCATGAAAAAGTGATTCGAGAACGACCTTGGCCTGGTATTATGCATGCTTTGGTGTTCTGGGGTTTCCTAGTATTTGGCGTTATTACATTAGATCATTTTTCTATTGGTTTTTATAAACCAATCTTATCTGATTCTGCTCATAAAACGTATTCATATATAGTAATACCATTTTCGATCCTCGTTATTTTTGGTATCCTTTCTTTGACTTATAGGAGATTTATATCTCGACCTAAAGCACTAGGTAAAATATCTCCGACCTCTGGTCTAGTTGCTTTATTTATTGTTATTCTAATGGTAACATATCTGATAGGGGAAATGAATATCTCCCCCTTATCATGGAAAGTTAATTGGTGGATCCATTCTATCGTTATTTTGGCTTTTCTTGTCCTTATTCCAAGAAGTAAACATCTTCATCTTGTATTGGGTCCGTTTAATATTTTCTTTAAGCATTTTGACCAACCCGAGCATACACCAGTACATATAGATCTAGAAGGAGATGAAGACGAATTAGATGCTATGCTTACTGACCTTACAAAATTAACTCAAAATCAGGCATTGGATATTTTTTCATGTGTAGAATGCGGCCGTTGTACGGATGTTTGCCCCGCAAATAGGGGTGGAGGGATTTTAGACCCGAAACACCATTTTATTTTAGATATGAGAGAACCTATTTTAAAAAATAAAGATGTAGCTGTTTTAGATCAGATAAATGTTGAAGCGGGATGGGAATGTACAACATGCCAAGCCTGTACCGAAGTATGTCCTGTTGGAAATCATGTGGAAAAATCCGATGAGATAAGAAGGTTGGAGGTTCTTGTAGAAGGTAGAGTCCCTCAAGAATATCAAAAATTATTTACCAATCTACAAGAGACTGGGAATACAGAAGGTGCGTCGAGTAGTGCACTTGCTGATTCTCTGCCAATATTTACACCAGATATGGAGTATGTATTGTGGCTTGGTTGCTTTGCAAGACATGGGTTAGATCCTGATTTTAATCGATCAGTTGAGAATTTCACAAAAATACTGGATACTGCGGGGGTCAGTTATGGAGTATTAGAGCAGGAGCAATGTTCTGGAGACCCTGCTAATCGCTTAGGTGATAAACTAACATATACAATGTTAAGAGATCATAATATGGAGCAGCTAAATAATACAAAAAAAGTTGTGACATTATGCCCGCATTGTGCTGTGAATCTAGGAAAAGAATATGAAAAATATGGTAGGGTTAACTATAAAGTCGAACATCATACGCAAGTGGTTGGGCGCTTGATCGAAGAAGGAAAGATCAAGGTACAGATGGGTGATGATGGTAAAGTAACATATCATGACCCATGTAATCTATCACGTATACTTGATATTGTAGATGAACCTCGTAATGCCATACGGTCAACCTCTTCTGGTTTTCAGGAAATGGAAGAGAATGGAAGGAATACACTTTGTTGTGGTGCAGGTGGGGCACTCTGGTGGAAAAAAGAGACACAGGGTCGTACTCATCTTGTTAGAGCAGAGCAGGTTATTGAATCAGGTGCTGATACTGTAGTGACGGGGTGCAATTTTTGTTATGGTATGATGAAACAGGGTCTGGGTCCAATGACACCAGAAGGAAGAGAAGAAGTTGTGGTCAAAGATGTTGCAGATATTGTCGCTGAAAACTTGGTCTAACTATCAAAGAGAAAGCTCTTCAATTATCAGATTCTGCTCTTAATATTCGATTGCCGCTTCTTAGATTGGTTGGCGTAATAGTAATCACTCCTCCAAAAAAATTATTTCAAGAGGATCATTTTTTTTACTTGTGTGAAACCATTTGCATCCATTAGATAAAAATAAACTCCTGCAGATAGAGATTGCCCTTGATTATGAGTAGCATTCCATTGAATAGTTTTATACCCTGCATTCATTTCTTGATTTACAAGATTATCTACGACATTACCTAGCATATCAAAAATAGTAATATTAACAAACGAATTCTCAGGTAGTTCATATTTGATCTGTGTTGTAGGATTAAATGGGTTTGGATAATTCTGATATAATGAATAATTCTTTGGCAATCGGTTACGGTTTATAATATCCATCCATTGCAAGGTTATGGAAAGTGTATCAGAGTATTCACTCCATTCATCCGCATAATAAGAGACCCTATAAAAATATTCTGTATCGAATTCTATTTGATGATCTTCATACCAATTTGTTGTCAAATAAATTTCTTCTATATTATCAATAAACGCTTCATCGGTAGATCGTTCCAATAGATAATATTCAAGATTATCAATATCTATCGAATACCAAAATACTTCAACAAACGAATCATGAGGATACAATGCAAAACCTGTAGGTGCATAAAGGATATCGTGATCTGTATCGATTTCCTCTTTTATAAAACTTCCCCAATTGCATAATTGCCCTACGGTATTTATCCAGTAATCTAGATCATTTTCTACATCTTCTGGTTCACCATTACAAACACCAATTGACATTTCCGCGAGTACCCAATCATTAGGAATAATATGCCAGTTCCACGGTTCATTGAACCCTGCGTCACCATAGTCTAAATATCCATTGATATGAAGTATCCTTTCATCTTCAGGAAGTTCAAGTTGTGAACGACATTGATCTATTAGGTTGGCATCATTTGTTGTAATTGTATAATTAGATTCATCATCTGACCCATGGATTCCAACTGTAAAAAAAACATAGCTACTATCAAAGATAGGACCACAACTACTAGTATCATAGATGGTGGAATCAGAAACAAAACTCTGCCAGTATTCACCCAAATTTCTTGAAGGAAACCAAGACGATGAATCAAAATCACTATCATAGCAACCCCATGCCCCTATTATATAGGTGCTTTGATTCCCAAGCCATCCAATTGAATCTGGAATGATATTCATTGTGATAGGTTCGAATACATTAACTCCAGAAGGTAACCTTAGGTCTGTAACAGTATTAAAAAAGGAGTCTAAGAATGGATAATCAACCACTAGGGTATGAGCTACATCTGGTTCCATAGCTAAAATCCATTTTGCTCCTTGTGAACGATGATCATAAAATATTCCTGTTAGATTATCAATACGATACTGTAGATCATTTTCAGCAATGAACATGAGTCCTGGTACCTCAATAGCCTCTCCTGCATCCGTAGTATCATGATATCCGCCTTTTTGAGTGATAAACCCTAAAACACGATCTGGTATCCATTTTGTGAAGTGATAACCAAACTGCCCACCCCAAGAATAGCCGTTGATAAAGAAAGGTATGAATGATATCTCTTCATGTCCAGATTGAACAGCAAAAGAATCCATAGCGGTAATAACAGCATCGCCAATTCCTGTCTCCATATGCATATTAAAAATATGAGCTCCCATAAGTGCAAAATTTTTTTCATTGACAAGGTTTTGGTATGCGGTGTCGTTGACAATATTCCTTGAATCACCATTGTTGGGATGCATGAACCAGTATATCCCTCTTAGAGTATCCGTTGAATCATTAATCCACATTCGAAAATCAGCGTAGTTATAACTTGCGGTATCATTCTCTGGAATAGATACGTCATATATCTCAGCATTTAGAACTGCAATACATAAGAAAGCCAGAATGGAATCTTTCATATTATTTTTTTAAACCAATTTCGATTAGCCTTTCATCAAGGTATTCCCTTGCAGTGTAGTGCTCAGATAAAATTACTTCATCTCGAGGGTGAAGAAATAATGGCATTGAATAGCGACTCTCATTGGTAATATTATTGCCAGGATTTATGACTCTATGGGTTGTAGAAGGGAAGTATCCTTCAGATATTTCTTGTAGCATATCACCTGTATTGATCGCTAAAGATCCTGCATCGCAGGGTATATCATGCCAATTACCACTTAAATCTTTAACCTGAAGACCGGGCTGTGATCCAGCAAGAAGAAGCGTAATAAGATTAATGTCTTCATGTGCGGCCGCACGTATTGCTTCAGGATTTTCAGTCCCATTTAATGGAGGATAGTGTATAATTCTTAATAAATGAGACTTACTATCGATAATCATTTCAGGTAATTTCATTGAAAAGTTCAATGTTACACTATCAGGAGTTTCATTCTGAATCCATCCCAATAAAATTGATGTTAATTCTACTAATTTTTTATATAAAATTTTTGTCGCATCACTTAATTCATTAGGATATTTACCCCAAGGATAGAAATGATAAAATTCCTTAAGATCATTAGCTGCCACTCCTTTAGCATTTTCTATCCCAAATGGAAAATATCCATCTTGTTTCTCAGAGTTAAAAATATAGTTTTGCCCAATATTATTTGCAAAAAATAGGCTCCACTCAGAGTAAACTTTTTGTACAAGACTTTTATCAATTGGATGGTGGTTAAGCACTGCAAAACCTGTCTGGTGCAGAGACTTCGTGAAATTGTGAGGACTATCGGCACCTTTGTAATTTACTGTTCGGACATTCATATCCGAAACTTAGTGTTATTCTTCCAAACTGACCAAATCAATACCTACCTCTTTTGCGCGATTAATAATAAGGTCATCACCATAGAACTCCTTATAATAAATTGTTTTTATACCTGCATTTGCAATTAGCTTAAAGCAGTTATAGCAAGGTGAAGCAGTCACATAAATTTCTGATAAGTTAATCTCAACTCCATTCTTTGCAGCCTGTACAATGGCATTTGCTTCTGCGTGGGTAGTACGAACACAATGTCCATCAACCATTTCATGTCCTACATCATCACAATGAGAAAGTCCTTTGATGCTGCCATTATAGCCTGTAGAAAGGATCATTTTATCACGGACAATAACAGCGCCGACATGTTTTCTGTCGCAGGTCGACCTAGAGGCAACCTCTAAAGCAATATTCATAAAATATGTTTCCCAACTGACCCGATTGTTTGACAATATTAATCCTTAGTTCTCTTGAAAATATTAACAGCGTATCGTGGTTCCCCATAATAGATTTTATCAGCGACTTGAGCTATTTGAGCTACTAGAATTAAATAGGCCCAAGTGGGGACCGTGACACTGGCACAGCCTTTAATAATGACTTTTTTCCCTGCGAATTTACCAATATCTAAATTATTTACCATTTGGCGAAAAGATTTTTCACGAATGATTCCATCATCAAGAAAATCATCAAGTAATATAGTCTCCATATTTAAAAGTATGTTTTTATTTTTGACAAAGAATGACAAAACTTATCGATATCTGATTCATCATTATATATATAAATACTAATACGTGCGGTTGCTGTTTCACCTAATTTGGATAGCAGTGGTTGGGCGCAATGGTGCCCCACTCTGATAGCTATGTTGTTTACATTTAAAAAATGTGCAAGATCATGAGGATGGATTCCATTAATATTAAAGCTGATAACACCAGATCTTTTAGATGTGGAACCATGAAGGTGAATATTTTTTATATTTTTGAGTGTTTCTAGAGCATAATTAGTTAGTTTTTTTTCATAGGAAGCAATCGCATCCATTCCGATATCATTTAAATAATCTACTGCAGCACCTAGTCCCACTGCTTGAACAAAATTAGGTGTACCAGCTTCAAATTTGTGAGGAACAACATTCCATGTCGATTTTTCCATAGTAACCTGATCAATCATTTCACCACCACCCATAAATGGTTCCATGGTTTCTAATAGTTCAATTTTCCCCCAAAGTACGCCAATCCCCGTAGGACCGAGCATTTTGTGTCCAGAAAAAGCATAAAAGTCACAGCCTAATTCTTGGACATTAATTTTTCGGTGTGGTACACCTTGTGCTCCATCTATTATACAGATTGCACCTATTTCATGGGACATCTTGACTAGTTTTTCTACTGGATTAATAGTTCCTAAGACATTAGAAATATGTGTAAAAGAAACAATCTTTGTGGTTGGTTTAAAAAAAAGTTCTGGATTAGTAAGGTCTAATTCACCTGACTCATTTATAGGTATAAAATTCAGTTTTGCACCAGTACGTTCTGCGACTAATTGCCAGGGTACTATGTTTGAATGGTGCTCCATTTCTGTGATTAATATTTCATCTCCAGGATGAAGGGTATTCCCAACTGACCTTGCAAGTAGATTAATAGATTCGGTTGCTCCACTGGTAAAAATTATTTCTTTATTAGATTGAGCGCCTATGAAGGAAGCCAATTTAAATCTTGAGGCTTCAAATTTTTCGGTTGCTTTACTGCCAAGCGTGTAAAGTGCACGGTGTACATTTGCATTTGATTCAGTATACATAGATTGAATTGTATCTAAGACTATTTGAGGTTTTTGAGTTGTTGCTGCATTATCCAAGTATACTAAATCGGAATCATTAAATATTGGAAAGTCCTTTTTAATTTTCCCCCCAGAGAATTTCATTTAGAGCATTCCAAGTTCAAGCTGGGCTGCCTCACTCATCATATCTCTAGTCCACATTGGCTCCCAGATAAGTTCGACATTAACTTCGGAAATATTTTCAATACCATTAACTTTTCTTTCCACTTCATCTGCAATCACTGGTCCCATACCGCAACCAGGAGCGGTAAGAGTCATTTTGATATTAACCTTTTTGGAGTTTTCAGATTCGTCAATTCTTAAATCATATATTAACCCAAGCTCAACGATATTTACTGGGATTTCGGGATCATAACATGTCTTAAGTTGATCCCATATCTGCTGCTCTAAATTACCCTTTCCTTCTTCTGGATTCTGTTCTTCCGGGACATCAAAGCCTAATGCATCAGCATTTTCAGAAGTAATCTGGACCATATTCCCATTTATTAGTATGGTATAGTTTCCTCCAAGGGCTTGAGTAATATGTACAAGGTTCCCTGCCAATAACTTCACTTCATCACCTGATGGTACCATAAAAGCGTCAACATCTCTAATTAATCTAATTGCCTCTGAATGTGAATGACTCATTGTACTAGACTCTGTATTCTTGCTACTGCATTTGAAAATCCATTCGTTCTTTGGCTAGTAATTGTTTCACTTAAACCTACTGATAGCAAAATATCTTTACTATCTACTGCAAGGATTTCCTTAGCAGGTTGATTATTAAATATTTTTTCTAAAATTACCAATAGTCCCTTTATAATCAATGCATCAGAATCTGTGCGAAAGGTAAATGTACTATCTAAATTACTATCAGCGACTACCCATGCTTGTGAGGTACATCCATAAATTTTATTGTTTTCAATTTTTTCAGAATCATTGAGGTGTTCTGATGCTTTTGCCATATCCATTAATTGTACAAATTTATCTTGTGGGTTATCAAAAATGATAAAAAGATCTTTAAGATTATTTAGTTCCTGATATACGCTCATTTTTTAGTATTATTTTCAAGCCAAGAATTAAATTGATTTAGGAGGTAATTTTTTATTTCTTTATCTGAAATTTTTGATATTAACTCCGATGCAAATCCTTGGATTAATAACATTTTAGCAGATATAATATCTAAACCACGAGATTGAATGTAGAATAATGCGTTTGTGTCTAATTCTCCAGTAGTTGATCCATGGGAACATTTTACATCATCAGTATGTATCTCAAGTTGAGGATTTGAATTGATCAATGCATTTGTTGACAAAAGTAAATTTTTGTTCACCTGACTAGAATCAGTCTTTGTTGCATCTTTACTAACAATTGTACGTCCATTGAATACTCCTGTTGAATGATCTTGCAGTACTGTTTTGAAATTTTGTGAGCTAATGCAGTGTGGTGCGTTGTGACTTGTTATAACAAAATTATCTATATGCTGTTTATTATTGGTGAGTGTTAGCCCATTTAAAAAACATTCTGCTCCTTGACCATTTAGGTCTGCATGTAGATTGAGCCGTCCGAGTTGCGATCCATATGCAAATTGGTGAAATGTATAGTGGCTTGCTTCTTCTTGTTGGACATGGATATTGCCCATATTTATAGTCTTGTTTGAATTTTCTTGAAGGCGTATATGGGATAATTTTGAGTTGTTTTTTAGAGTAATAACAAGAGATCCATTTAAAAAATACTCTTCAGAGTCCCCAGTATGCTGCTCAATAATAGTCATTGAGCTTGAATCTTTTAGATCAATATGAACTCGGGGAGAGGATATTAGATGTTGAGTCCCTGACGAAATAAATAATATTCGTATAGCAGACTTAGTCTGGTAATTTTTATCTGCAATCAGACATATACCACTGTCCATTAATGCAGTATTTAAAAGATCAAATGGAGAATCTTTAGGCTGTTCCACATTCCAGTTTTTTAGTTCCATGTAATCTAGGCATGATAGTAATTTAATTTCTGGTGGCACCGAAGATAATTTTTCCTGATAATGCCCATTATATATAACGATTGTAGGAATATCAATCATTCCATATTTAAGTATATCAATATCTTGGTTTGGCGCATCATTAGTATCTGATATGTGAAAATCTATGTTAGTGATTGGCGAGAGATCAGTGAATCTCCACTGTTCCCATTTCTTATTTGGAATTCCTTTTTTTAAAAAGTTTGTGAATGCTTTTTTTCTAATGGGTTGAACCTTTTCTGAGAAATAATCACAATTCATAATTTTATTGAACTCCGATTGAAAATTGGTGACACTCATGATTCAAGCCAGCTATAACCTTTTTCTTCTAGTTCCAGAGCTAATTCCTTATTCCCTGATTTGACAAATTTCCCATCAATCAATACATGTATAAAATCAGGTTCAATATATTTTAATAAGCGTTGATAGTGGGTTATGACTAGAAAAGAACGTTTGCCACTTCGATATTTGTTTATGCCGTCAGCAATGATTTTTAATGCATCAATATCTAGGCCTGAATCAGTCTCATCTAGGATGGCGAGTTCAGGCTCTAGTGTAAGCATTTGCAAAATTTCATTCCGCTTTTTTTCTCCACCAGAGAAACCTTCATTAACTGCTCGCTGCAGGTAAGACGTGTCCATGTCAAGTGTTTCTAATTTTTCTTTAATTAATTTTAGAAAACTTGCTGCATCGAATTCTTTTTTTCCATTGTGGTTACGTTTTGCATTTAATGCTGCTTTTAGGAAATAAGTATTGTTTACGCCAGGCATAATGACAGGGTACTGGAAAGACATAAAAATACCTTCTAAAGCTCTTTTTTCAGGTGGCCAATCAATTATCGATGTATTTTTATATCTAATATCTCCTTTTGAAATATAGTAACCCTCTCTACCAGTGATTACGTTGGATAGTGTACTCTTTCCCGAACCATTACGACCCATGACTGCATGCATTTCTCCGGGCCTAATACTTAGGCTAAGGCCTTTAAGGATTTCCTTATTGTCAATTCCTGCGTGAAGATCTTGAATATCTAGCATAATGTATAACGGTTTTTAGCCAACGCTTCCTTCGAGGGTCACTTCCATTAATTTTGTGGCCTCTACAGCAAATTCCATGGGTAGTTCTTTGAATACTTCTTTACAAAATCCATTAACGATCATAGATACTGCATCTTCAGATGAAATACCACGCTGATTACAATAGAATAATTGATCTTCTCCGATATTGGATGTGGTCGCTTCATGTTCCATTTGCGCTGTTGGGTTTCTTACATCAATATATGGGAATGTGTGTGCTCCACAACGATCGCCAATGAGTATTGAATCACATTGAGAAAAATTTCTGGCTTTTTCAGCCCTTTTCATAATTTTCACTTCGCCACGATAGGTCTGTTGACCTTTGCCCGCAGATATACCTTTTGAGATAATTGTGCTTTTTGTATTTTTGCCTAAATGAATCATTTTTGTGCCTGTATCAGCCTGTTGGTAGTTATTGGTTACTGCGACAGAATAAAATTCACCAACGGAATTATCACCCTTTAATATACAAGAGGGATATTTCCAGGTAATAGCTGATCCAGTTTCCACCTGAGTCCATGATATTCTAGAGTTATTTTCGAGACAGATACCACGCTTTGTCACAAAGTTATAGATGCCTCCTTCACCAGTCTCGGGGTGTCCAGGATACCAATTCTGTACGGTAGAATATTTTATTGTTGAGTCTCTATGTGCCACTAATTCAACTACTGCTGCATGTAGCTGGTTTTCATCTCTCATAGGCGCAGTACATCCTTCAAGATAGCTCACATAACTTCCTTCATCAGCGATGATAAGTGTACGCTCAAACTGTCCTGTCTTTGCTTCGTTTATTCTAAAATATGTTGATAACTCCATTGGGCAGCGGACGCCTTTTGGAATGTATACAAATGATCCATCTGTGAAAACAGCTGAGTTCAAAGTTGCAAAATAATTATCAGTATATGGGACAACTGTACCAAGGTATTTTTGCACTAGTTCTGGGTAATCTTTGACAGCCTCTGAAAAACTGCAAAATATGACCCCTGCATTTTTCAACTCTTTTCTAAAAGTTGTAGCTACAGAAACACTATCAAATACAGCATCGACAGCAACTCCAGATAACATCTTTTGTTCTTCAAGGGGGATGCCTAGTTTATTGTAAGTTTCAAGTAGCTGAGGGTCTACTTCATCCAGACTTGAAAGATCTTTTTTCTTGGGAGATGAGTAGTAGCTGATGGATTGGTAATCAATGTCAGGATATTTAACATTTGGCCAATCTGGAACTTTCATTTTTTTCCAGTGTCTATAAGCCCTTAAGCGCCATTTCAATAGCCACTCTGGTTCGCCCTTTTTTTGGGAAATAATATGAATTATATCTTCATTAAGTCCAGGAGCAAGTGTCTCTGATTCAATATCAGTTACAAAACCATATTCATACTCTTTATTTAGATTGGAGTCAATTACCTGTTGATTGTTAGACATAGTAATGTTAAAAATATTAATGAATACTAAATTTAAGCGGAGAAACTTGTACCACATCCACAGGTACGTTCTGCATTTGGATTTTTTATTTTGAATCCACCATTCAATAGATCGTCAGAATAATCTATTTCAATATCTTTTAGATATAACCAGCTTTTTAGATCACATACTATATTTAACCCATTTGATTCAAAAATTTTATCAAATTCATTTTTTTGTTGTTCAAAATCCATTTTATATGTCATTCCTGAGCAGCCACCACCTTCAACCGACATTCGCAAGAAATGATTCTCTTTATTATCTGAATACATTACTGCCTTCAAACGTTTAACTGCAGCTTTAGTAACAGTTATGGTCGCGTTTTTAAATTCATTCTGTTGTTTTTCTATCGATTCTTTTTGAATTGTTTCACTCATTTATTCCCACTCCACATCAATTTTTTTTTCATTTGAAGACATTGTAACAGGGTCAAACCCTAATTTTTTACGTGCCTCATCACTCATCATTTCTGGATTCCAAGGAGGCTCAAATGTGACATCTACGTAGACATTCTCTATACCCTCAAGAGCAGATAACTTTGCTTTAATATCATCAGCCATTTGCTGTCCCATACTGCACCCTGGAGTAGTTAAAGACATTGTAATTTGAATGTCTTGTGCTCCTTTTCCCTGAGGATTAAGGTTTATACTGTAGATCAAACCTAAATTCCATAGATCCACTGGAATCTCAGGGTCATAACATTGTTGTAATACATCTATTATTTGTTTTTTTTTAGCCATTAATAGGTAATGTCAGCCAGTGTCATATTGTCAAACATTGATCGTATTGAATCATTGATTCGATTAATTGGTGTACGAATAGTACACCCATCAAATTGCCCGCAATTAGAATCAAAATAACAATCAACAATCCCCATGGGACCTTCTAGAATCTCAATAAATTTAGTCATGTTAACTTTATTAGGATTGGCTGCTAATCTATAACCTCCAGATGGCCCCTTTATTGCTTGGACTATATTTTTTTGAGCTAACCTTTGTAAGATTTTAGCAAGAAGTTCCCTCGGGATACTATATTTAGTCGCTAATTCTTTTGCTGATGATAATTGTTCTTGATCCAATTCCTGCAAGTGTCGCAGGGCAATAAGCGCGTATTCTACTTTACGAGTAATCTTTAACATAATTAAAAGTCCAGATATATATTATACAAATAGTTTATTAAAGATCAAGAGATAAATACGATAATTTTAGTCGTATATATTTTAAATAACTTTTATCAAATCTGTCGATTTTGCTACTATTGAACCAATTATTTTCGAATCTTTATTTATAGAATTTGTATATAGTTTTGCATCATCTGCTGGAAGTGATATAAGTAGCCCACCTGAGGTTTGAGCATCTGCCATAAGAAGTTTTTTGATTGAATCAAGGGAGGGGTTAAATGATACAAAATTCCTTACATAGTCGAGGTTTCTTTTTGAACCCCCAGGTATAATACCCGATCGAGCCAGATTAATGATATTAGGTAAAAATTTTAATTTTGAGAAATGAATTTGGGATGAAACATTACTACT
>Ga0066836_10000877_pt1 | contig 15326 bp, 23 predicted proteins | sample ETNtaG_18_FD_71568 | JGI IMG/M metagenome (GOLD analysis project Ga0066836, IMG submission 71568) | Marine microbial and viral communities from oxygen minimum zone, Eastern Pacific Ocean - ETNP201302SV91 | ecosystem: Environmental > Aquatic > Marine > Oceanic | place: Pacific Ocean: Eastern...
TTTGAAGTTATTGAAATGAGGAATCTTGGTATTCCTCAAAGGAAGTTGGTAAAACCAACATGGCCTCCTGAAGATACTAATCATGGTGGGTGGGAGCCATCTTGCGATATCTAAGGTTATCGACTATAATATATAAACGTAAATATCAGTCATCAAGGTAATGACACTCACTTCTAAGTTTAAGAAAGACATAAGCATCCTTCGGGCTGCTGCTAATAAGGAAATCTATTTGGATGTAAAGAATCCAAAATTATATAAAAAGGTTACACGTTATTATGTCGGTGAGGGAATAGCTGAATTATCAGGAGAAGATCCTGATGTGGATTACAATATTATAATGGAGTGTATTGCAGAAGACCTTATGGGAGTAACATGACCAAAGACACTGATATTAAAACAACATACTTAGATAAGTTTATCGGGATCTGGGATAATTCCTTTGATCCCGATTTTTCTAATTGGATTACTGATTATTGGAAGACGACAAAGTATATTGCTAATAGGAATAATCCAGTACAACAAGATAAGCAGATTGTATTGAGTAGTTTTTCTCCTGGTGAGGCAAATTATATACAAGAACGTGTTGATGATTGCTTTAGTATGTACATGGATAAGTATCCATATCTTTGTAATTTTAATTTCTATAGTGGATTAGTTTTACTTCAAAAGACTGAACCTATGGAAGGGTATCATGCATGGCATAGTGAAGACAGTACGTTGGAAGCACAGCAACGTACTCTTGCTTGGACAGTTTATTTTAATGATCTTGATGATAGTGGTGAGACAGAGTTTTTATATCAACAGACTAAGGTTGCTCCAAAGAACGGTAGGATTGCTATATGGCCAGGTTCATTCACTCATTTACATAGAGGTAACCCACCTAATAAGACTAAGTATATTGCTACTGGGTGGTATGCTGGAGATGGTGGTATGAATTATTTTAAACCTGGACAACATGGAAAGGTTCAAGGTAGTTGATGTACCACATCTAGAATGGCATGTAACTCATTCATGTAACTTTACTTGTCAGGGATGTGGACATTTTACTAATGATGGTTATAAAGAAGATATTAATATAGATCAATTAAAGTCTTGGTATCTTCCTTGGGTTGATAAGATCAGACCAAGGAGTTTATGTATGCTTGGTGGTGAACCCCTATTGAATAAGGATCTTGTAGAGATCATCTATATGACCAAAGAGGTTTGGAATATAGAATCAGATCAGGAGTTTGAAATAGTATCTAATGGTTTACTAATTGAGACTCAACCTGATCTTCCTAAAGCATTGAGTGATACTAATTGTATCTTGACAATTACAAAACATTCTGATGATGAGAAGTATATAAAATTATTTGATAGATCTATTAAGAATATTGAATCGTTGGGTATAAAATATCGTATACATGATGCAGTAGATTATTGGTTGAAGACGCATGTAGGATATGGACCTACTATAGAACCAATAGGAAGTGATGACTTTAAAGAGAGTTGGGATAATTGTCCAGGTGGTCAAGAGAATTTTATATTACAAGATTCAAAGATATATAAATGTGCTGCTTTAGCATACCTACCAATACAAAAGAAAAAGTATGGGGATAAGTTATCTCCAAAATGGAATCCATATCTCAAATACATACCATTAAGTCCTGATGGAGATATAGAGAAGTTCTTCTCCAGAAAGGCAGAGACTGTTTGTGCAATGTGTCCCAAGAAGTCAGGTCGATTTAAAAAACCATCTCCATTATATTCACCCAAACATTATGGAATTTTATAGTAAACGTGATGTGTTCTCTGAGGGTATAAGATTAGAACTAATTGAAAAATTAGAAAGACATTTTGAAGAGAATTTATATGATGCTGACAATGGCATACTACAAGTTACAGAATGTGTTATTGATTGTCATGGATTAGCATTAAGTCCAAGTTCTTATTTTCCTTATGTTGATAGGTGTTGGAATATATTTGTTTTAAAGGTAAGAGATTGTATTCATGAGTATGCTGAACAGGTTGGTATAAATCCTACTTCTATGATACCGTTCTCATGTTATGCTGAACGATTAAGTTATAATATGTTTGAAGGATTAGATCCTAATTCTTGGAGAGATATTATATGGAGAAGAATGTATAAGTCTGGAGATGCATATGATCTTAAAGATTGGAAAGTTGATAAAACATCTGGTATGATTACAGGTTATAAAAATAGGGGTGAGACTAAAGTTCTTACTGATAAACAAGTTAAGTGTCCTTTTATAAGAACAGTATTCTACTTACAGAATAAAGATCAAGCATATGGAACTCATATTGAGACTAGGAAAGGACCTTACAGACATCTTGGTGAAGAAAATTCTATATTAATATATCCAAACCTTCCTTCTTATAATGTATTGCCTCATAATCCAGAGTACATAGAGAACTCTCCACCAATTAATATTATATTTGAATGGTATATTTGGGATCTTCTTCCTAAAGGTGCTAAAGGTTTTGGACAAAAAATTAAGTCACCTGATTGGGTATTGCCATGATTGGAATTGTTGGGAATGGATTTGTAGGTAATGCAGTATATCAAAACCTACGTGACAAAGTAGAATGTAAAGTCTATGATGTTGATAAGAATAGATCTCTTAATACATTAGGAGAAGTTGTAGAACAAGATTTTATTTTTGTATGTCTTCCAACTCCTATGAGTATGGATGGAAGCTGTGACTTGTCTATCCTAGATAGATTTTTTAAGGTATTACCTAATAACCTGAAAGGAACTTTTGTTATTAAATCTACAGTTCCTATTGGTACAACTAAGAAGTATACTGATAGACATAATGTAATTCATAATCCAGAGTTCCTTACTGCAAGGAATTCTATAAAAGATTATGCTAATGCTGAAAGAAATATTGTTGGTGGAGATTCATATCTCTGTGGGGAGTTTGTTCAATTCTTTGCAAAGTATTTTCCTCATATCCCAAGCATCATAGTTGAGTCGGATGAGAGTGAAGCAATCAAATATTTTTCTAATACCTTCCTTGCTTATAAGGTAGCATACTTCAATAAGATATATGATTTATGTCAAGCAGTTGGAATGGATTATGATAGAGTATGTGAAGGTATTACAGCAGATAGTAGAATAGGTAAATCACATACTAAAGTTCCTGGCATTGATAATGACAGGGGATTTGGTGGGACTTGCTTCCCTAAAGATATTAATTCTCTAATTGTACAGATGGAATCTTATGGTGTTAATGCTGATATGCTCAAAGAGATATGGTCATATAACAAAGAGATTAGAACAGTTACTGATTGGGTTATGCCGTAGGGTCATATTCACTACTAACACCTATTAGTTCGTTATATCTTTTCTGCATGGATGTATCTACAACAATAGTATATCTTGGTTTCTTCTTTACAATATCTAATGGTGGATATATTGCACTATGAAATAATCTTGAATCATATATGAGAGCACTATTCTCTACTCCTTGGTGCATGTATATTTGTTTGTCACTTACTTTGACCATTGTTCCATATTTTGGATCTGGGTTTTTTAAATAAATGATCACACCTATAGGATTCCCTCCATGAGAATGTAGATTTTTATATGGTGTGAAGTTATCTACTTTGCTTTGTGCTAGTGGATCTTCTTTTGGTAATTTACTATATCTTGTGACCCATGCTGAATGTAGATTTACATACTTATGATTTAGATCTGCTAGTTTACAATATTGAACTATACCTGTTCTAACTTTATCAAATAAAGTATCCCAAACATATTCACCTTCAGTCTCACCTAGAATATTCCAAGTTGCTTCTGGAGGGAATACTTCTACATCTGGATTTTTTTTATGCTTTTTAATTAACTTATTAGAACTCGTTACCAATCCTTTTAGAATCTCTTCTGGAAGGAAGTTCTGTATGCTTAGAAAATAATTCCCATTGAATTTTTTTACTTGTGCTTTAGATGTCATGTCACTGGTTTAGTTCTTTTGAATGATGCTTCTCTAACATGCATACTATATCTAAATTCATAGTCTGCTACTATAGTATATCTAGGAGACTTTTTTGTTATTGACATAGGAGGATAAACTGCACTGTGGAATAAACGACCATCAAATATAATTATTGAGTTTTCTTCACCCACGTTTAACATATTTTGTCCACCTGCTTTTTTTATTAATGTACCGTATTTTTTATCTGGATTCTTTAGATAGAATACACTAGTTACTGGGTCACAGTCAAGATGTGCATGCATATTACCTTCGGTACTATGTAGTCTTAGTCTCTCAATTAAACCTACTTCCATTTTATGAGGGAAGTTTAAATCTTTAACTCTAGTAATCCAAGACGCATGGCGACTTAGATAATCCATAGGTATATCTATTAACTTACTATATTCTTTTACTATAAGATCGAGGGTATTATAATATTTTTTCCATATAGGATCGTTCTTAAATTCTTCATACTCAAAGAGTCTTCCTGATGCTTCGGGTGGGAAGACTTCTTCTGTAGGGTCTTTTCTAGTTTTTTCTAACCAATACACAGAAGACTTATATAACTCATTTAAAAAAGTTTTAGGGAATACGTCAGTAACTTTATAGAAGTGATATCCATCAACTTCAATAGTCTTTACTTTACTCACTTGACCAATTGTTATGTAGAGATATTTATGCTATACTTAGAACATATAATGCCCATACTATGAAGACAGCTTTAATAACTGGAATCACGGGTCAGGATGGATCGTACCTCGCAGAGTTACTTCTAGAGAAGGGATATGATGTTCATGGTATTGTTCGTCGTTCGTCGATGATTAATACTGCTAGGATAGATCATATCTTTGATAGGATTACTCTTCACTTTGGTGACATGACTGATTCTGGTAACATCATCCATGTGATACAGAAGGTCAAACCAGATGAGATTTATAATCTTGCCGCCCAGAGTCATGTAAAGGTATCTTTTGAGATGCCTGAGTATACAGGTTTAGTTGATGCTATGGGAACTCTCAGAGTTCTTGAGGCAGTAAGGATTCTTGAGATGCAAGATAGGGTTCGTATCTATCAAGCATCTACATCAGAATTATATGGATTGGTTCAAGAGACACCACAGACTGAGGAGACTCAGTTCTATCCACGCTCACCGTATGGGGTAGCAAAGTTATATGGATATTGGATCATCAAGAATTATAGAGAGTCATATGGAATGTATGCTTGCTCAGGTATTCTGTTTAATCATGAGTCTCCACGTAGAGGTGAGACATTTGTAACCCGTAAAATTACTCGTGGTCTATCACAAATCTCTTGTGGTTTACAGAAGGATCTTGTACTAGGTAATCTTAATGCAAGACGTGACTGGGGTCATGCTAAAGATTATGTTGAAGCAATGTACTTAATGCTCCAGCAGGATCAACCTAAAGATTATGTTATTGCTACTGGTCAACAGTATAGTGTTAAGGAGTTTGCTGAGAGAGCATCAACCTACTTTGGAATCAATCTTAGGTGGGAAGGAGAAGGATTAGATGAGGTTGGTATAGATAAAATGAGTGGTAAAACGGTCATCAGATGTAGTGATAAATATTATCGACCTGCTGAAGTTGAGACTTTATTAGGTGATGCCACTAAGGCTAAAGAGGAATTGGGTTGGGAACCTAAGATCTCTTTTGATGAATTAATTGAGGATATGTGTATCTATGGACAGTGATAGTAAAGTATTCGTAGCAGGTTCACAGGGTCTTGTAGGATCTGCAATTGTAAGAAACTTAGAGAAGAAGAATTACAATAACATTTACTGGGTACGAAGGAAGAATTGCGACCTGACAAATAAGGTTCAGGTTGATGCTTACTTTGAGCAATCAAAACCAGAATATGTTTTTCTTGCTGCCGCAAAGGTCGGTGGTATTATAGGTAATAAGAAATTCCCTGCAGAATTTATCTATGACAATCTGATGATTCAGACAAATGTCATAGATGCTGCTTATCGTCACGGTGTTAAAAAACTTGTATTCTTAGGATCGTCTTGTATCTATCCTAAGATGGCAAAGCAACCAATAACAGAAGATCAGTTGATGACTGGTCCTTTGGAACCAACTAATGATGCTTATGCTATTGCTAAGATAGCAGGTATCAGGATGTGTCGTGCTTATCGTGAGCAATATGGATTCAATGCTATAGCATTACAACCAACAAACTTATATGGTGAGAATGATAACTTCCACCCAGAACATGGTCATGTAATTCCAGGCATCATGCGTAGAATGCATGAGGCAAAACTTAATGGTGATGCTGAGTTTGCTTGTTGGGGTGATGGAACTGCTATGAGAGAATTCCTTTACATTGATGATCTTGCTGAGGCATGTTATACTTGTATGGAAAAGTATGACTCTGATGAGATTATTAATGTTGGTAGTGGCGTTGATGTTACTATCAAAGAACTCACAGGTCATATTGCTGATGTAGTTGGTTACACTGGCAAAATTGTTTGGGACACTAGTAAACCTAACGGTACACCTAGGAAGGTTCTTAACGTGGATAAGATCAAGTCTCTTGGATGGGAACCAACTTTGGATCTCAAAGAAGGACTACAAAAAACTTTTGAATGGTATAAAGAGAATCATGATCGGGTTTAATCGCTTAGGACTATTAGGAAGACTGGGTAATCAGATGTTCCAGTATGCTTCGTTGAGAGGTATTGCTGCCAACAATGGTTATAACTGGATGATTCCTCCTCCACCTGAGGGTAATGGACACTTTAAGGAATGGGAACATCATCAATTGTTCTTTCCATTTGAATTAAAGAATCTCCATAATCTTAATGTCCAATATACTGATGGTGAAAGACCCACAGTAAAGGAAAAGTCATTTGCTTTTGATGAAGAACTTTTTAACAGTTGTCCTAAGTGGGTAAACGTAGAAGGATTCCTTCAGAGTGAGAAGTATTTTAAAAACATTGAGAAGGAGATTAAGGAAGACTTTGCTTTTAAGGAGGAGTTTGCCAAACCATCTAGAGATATGATTGCTACGGTAGAAGAACCAGTTGCACTTCATATTCGTAGGACTGATTATCTAAAATTAGATCATCACAATAGTCTTGGATTAGAATATTATGAGAAGGCACTTGGAGAATTTGATAGTGATCGCACTATTATTATATTCTCTGATGATCCAGAGTGGTGTAAAGAACAGAAGTTATTTGATGGTGATAGATTTTTAGTTGCAGAAGGTAATGTTAACTATGTTGACTTATGTCTTATGACATTATGTACTGGACATATTATTGCTAACTCTTCATTCTCATGGTGGGGTGCTTGGTTATCTAATAGTAAGAAGGTTGTAGCACCTAAGAATTGGTTTAGTGGTCATCTTGAAGATCAAGATACTAAAGATCTTTATTGTCCTGAATGGGAGGTAATGTAATGAAGGTTGCTGTAGTTTTTATAGGTACAGATAAGTATCTTGACTTCTTACCATCTTGGTATGAGAGTTGTGAAGAGCATCTTCTTCCAGATGTTGAGAAGAAGTATTTGGTATTTACTAATGGTGAGATACCAGAACCACCAGAGAATGTTATTGTATATAAGCAAGAGCATTTAGAGTGGCCTTACATTACTCTGTATAGATTTAAAATGATTATGAAATCATTTGATGATATTCAGGATTGTGATTACTTACTCTTCTTGGATGCAGATATGCGTGTAGTTGATAAGGTAACTACAGAAGATCTTATTGATGAGAGTAAGAAGTATATTGGTGTTCATCACCCATGCCATTACCTTGGTATGGAACCTCACAATAAAGCACCTGGTGCATTTGAAGTTCGTCAGATATCTCGTGCGAGTGTTAGTGAAGATGACTTAATGGATGTATATTATCAAGGATGTCTTTGGGGTGGTAAACTTCCATACGTTCTTGATATGGTTAAGGAACTTGATAGTAGAACAGATGAAGATCATGACAAAGATGTTATCGCACAATGGCATGACGAGAGTCATTTGAATAAATTTTATATTGAGCATAGAGATGAGGTTCATACCGTATCTCCTAGTTGTGCTTATCCAGAAGTATTTGCATCTGCATGTACTTTTGACCCAAAGATTGTTCACTTAGCAAAAGATAATAGTAAGTACCATGTTTAAGATTGCCTTATTATATTCTGGACAACCCAGACATTTAAAAGAAGCGTTTCCAAATCATCACGATACCTTTTGGAAACCAAATGATTCATATCAGATAGATGTGTTCGCACACATGTGGTATGACGAGGCATGGATTGGTAATTACTTTTGGGATCAGTATAAAGATCGTGGAAGATGGGAAGCGGATCTTAAAGAGTTTATGCAAGAGAATTGGAATCCAAAAGCTATTGAATTTGAAGAACCAAAAGAATTTGAACCAGAAGATATTGTACCTGACCCTAGGTTCCCACATCCAGTAAACAATATTATCTCACAGTTCTATAGTATTAGTAGAACAAATGCTTTAAAGAAAGCATATGAGGATGAGCATAATTTTAAGTATGATTGTGTAGTTCGTTTAAGAACTGATGAATACTTCCAGAGACCTATTGGTCCTATCAATGAATACAATCTTGATAGTATTAATGTACTAAAAGAGTGGGCACATGTTGAGCATGGAATCAATGATCACTTTGCATTTGGGTCGTCTGAATTGATGGATAAATATCTGGACGTATATGATAACTTCGTAGAAATTGCGGAGATGGGAGCAGAGATTAATCCAGAATGTATCATTGGATTTAATGCACAGATACGTCATAAGTTACCTATCACTAAGAATGATTGGAAGTATGTATTATGGAGGGATAAGAAATGACGAAACTTGTTATTTTTGATTTAGATGGTGTACTAATTGATAGTAAAGATTATCATTATGATGCACTGAATGAAGCACTCGGAGAAGAGTATGCTATTACTAGAGAAGAACATGTTAGTACATATGATGGTCTTCCTACTACAGCAAAGTTAGAATTACTGAGTAAAAATAAGGGTCTTCCTGCAGATAGATATGAGGAGATCTGGAAAGCAAAGCAAGAGAATACACTTCATATCTTTAAGACAAAAGTTGATAAGGATTATGAGTTGATGGGATACTTCCAACAACTTGTTGAGGAAGGATATAAGGTTGCAGTTGCTTCTAATAGTATTCGTAATACTGTAAAAATTATTCTACTACGTCTAGGACTTCTAGAGTTTGTTGACATCTATGTGTCTAATGAGGATGTGGTTAGGAATAAACCATTCCCATCTATGTACTGGAAGTGCATGATGGCTCTAGGTGCTTTACCTGATGATACGGTTATCCTTGAGGATAGTCATATTGGTAGGCAAGGTGCTTTAGATAGCAAGTGTCACTTAGTTCCTATTGAGAATAGGAGTGATCTAAATCAAGCAAAGGTTGATAGGATTAAAAGAATCCTTCAAAGTGAAAAACAAAAAGTTGCATGGGAGAGCAAAACTATGAACGTATTAATTCCAATGGCGGGTGCTGGCAGTAGGTTTGCTAGTCAAGGATATACATTCCCTAAACCTCTTATTGATGTTAAGGGTAAACCAATGATTCAGGTGGTTACAGAGAACCTGAATATCAAAGCAAACTATACCTTCATTGTTCAGAAGGAACACTATGAGAAGTATAGTCTTCAACATCTATTAAATCTTATTGCACCTGATTGTAATATTGTTCAGGTAGATGGTATTACAGAAGGTGCTGCATGTACCACATTACTTGCTAAGGAGTTTATTGATAATGATGAACCATTATTGATGGCAAACTCAGATCAGTTTGTTGAGTGGGATTCAAATGAAACTCTCTATGCATTCTCTAATGGTAATTGTGATGGAGGTATCATTACCTTCCCTGCTACTCACCCTAAGTGGAGTTATGCAAAACTAGGTGAGGATGGATATGTATCTGAAGTTGCTGAGAAGAAACCAATCTCTGAGCATGCAACAGTTGGTATCTATTGGTGGGCAAAAGGATCTGATTACGTTAAGTATGCAGAGCAGATGATTGAAAAAGATATTCGTGTAAATAATGAATACTATGTTTGCCCTGTCTTTAATGAAGCAATTGGAGATGGTAAGAAGATACGTATTAAAGAGATAGAGAAGGAAGGTATGTGGGGTATAGGTACTCCAGAAGACCTTAACTATTTCCTAGAACACTATAAAGGAGAGTTCTGATGAAAGTTGCAGTAGCATTTTTTGGTCAACCACGGTACGTAGGTAATCCACAGATCATTAATACTTACAAGCAAGTTCTCCTTGATAAGTATGACTGTGATGTATTTGGTCATATGTGGTGGCAAGAAGATGGAGGAGAATTTGATTACTCTTCATGGTCTAAGATTAGTAATTGTCCAGTTCCACCTGATGCTCCGAAGATTGTTACTGACAATTACAATCCTGTTATCCTTGCTATAGAAGACCCACAGACGTTTGAACTTCCACCTAATGCTAAGAAGTATGTTGATGAGAAGTTTACTGATAAGCATCCCGATGGTCCTCATTGGAACGCTAAGAACTATAGTAATGTAATGTCCCAGTTGAAATCTATTCAACGGGTTTCTAATATTGTAAGAGAATATTCTATTGATAAAAATATCAGTTATGATTTTATAGTCCTAGCAAGATATGATACTGTCATGATGAGGTTCCCTAATCTTGAGGAACTTGATAAGTATAAGTTCTATCTACCAGGACATCATCCAAGATTCCCTGATACTATTCAGTTCTTTGGACCTAAGTTTTTAACATGGGCAGAGACTGCTTTTGATGAGGTTGATAATGTCTATGATGGTATATGGGAACCATCTCCAGAAGCATTTAAGTATGGGGCATTCTTAAGAAGGTTCAGTGCATCTGACCTTGTTGGATTGTCAATGGATGCTGCTTGTATAAGAGGTTGATATGGTTGTAGATTCTCGTATTGAACTTAGTACATACAAGTATAGATCTAGGATAATTGCCCATAGAGGTAACATAGGAGGATCAAATCCTGAAGTAGAAAATAGCCCAGAGCAGATTGACAAATGTATAGCTGAAGGTTATGATGTAGAGATAGATTTGAGGTATGATGACTTAACTAAAACTCTTTGGTTGGGTCATGATTCTCCAGACTATAAGGTAACATGGTATTGGTTAGCACAGAGGATTAGATACCTTTGGGTTCATTGTAAAACTTACAATACTCTCTGTGAATTGTCTGATCAAACTCTACCTAAAGAGAGAGGATATGACGTAGATACTGGTGGGTGTAATTACTTCTGGCATCAGGAGGATGATTATACTATAACCAGTAACAATATCATTTGGGCATATCCTGGTAAACCTTATTCCGACATTCAGATGTTTAAGGATAATCCTAATATATCTAACACCGTAATAGTAATGCCAGAATGGAATAAGATGGATTGGGCAAGTTTACAAGTTTTACGTTGCTATGGCATTTGCACTGATTACCCTGAGAAATTAAAATGAAGATTACTTTAATTGGACCTGGCATCATGCCTATACCACCTACAGGGTGGGGTGCTGTTGAGATATTAGTATGGGATACTAAGAATGCATTAGAGGAGTTGGGTCATGAAGTCCAAATTCTCAATACAAAGGACTATCGTCATATGATCAATGGGATCAATGCGTTTGTCCCTGATTTTGTACATGTTCATTATGATGAGTTTATTGATGTTGTACCATTCATACAATATCCGAATGCTATTACTAGTCATTTTGGATATCTAGAAAGACCAAAGATGTTTGGTGGTTATGTTAATGTAGCAAACCAGTTTAGAGATGTTCAACCAAATGTCTTCTGTTTGTCACCAGGAATTGAGAAGGTATATAATTTAATGTTTGATATACCAAAGGAGAATACTTATGTAACTCCTAATGGTGTGAACACTAATAATTTTTTATATGAGAAGGAAGCAAAGTATGCTGATCGTAGCATCTATCTAGCAAAGATTGATTATCGTAAGAGACAACATCTATTCCAGAACATTGATTCTTTATGGTATGCTGGTAATCTTGCTGATAATAATTTTGATAAGAATAAAAATTATCTTGGTGAATGGACTAAGGAGAAGTTATATAAAGAGTTAACTCAATATGGTAATCTCTGTCTCTTGTCAGATGGTGAAGCACATCCATTGGTTTGTATGGAAGCATTCTGTGCAGGACTAGGTGTAGTTGTATGTGAGTGGGGTAAAGCAAACTTAGATCTTGATAAAGAATTTATCACTGTTATTCCTGAGAATAAAATTAATGATATTGAATTTGTTGAGAGTGAGATAGTTAAGAACAGAGAATATTCTGTTGCACACCGAGATGAGATTGTTGAATATTCTAAAACTTTTGAGTGGAAGAATGTTCTACAAACACATTATATTCCAGCAATCGAAAAGGTTATTGAGAGATGGTCGTAGACACTAACAAATCAGCATATAAACTGGATGGATTTGGTCCAGTTTATTGTCTTAATCTGGATGAACAACCAGAGAGATGGACACATATGGAGTCTCAGTTTAAGTACTGGGAGGTAACTGATTATCAACGTGTCTCTGCTTATGATGGTAGAGATGATGATCTAAGTGATATCATTCAAGGACGTTATCCTGATATGATGTCTGGTGGTGAGATAGGATGTATTACATCACACCTTAAAGCAATTAAGATGTTCTTAGATACTGATGCTCCTTATGCAATCATGATGGAAGATGATTGTAATTTAGATACGGTACATCATTGGAATTTTAATTGGAATGATTTTGTAGCACACCTTCCATATGATTGGGATGTAGTACAACTAGCAATTATATGTACTGGAGACATACATGTTAAGTTGCATAGGAGATTTGTTAATGACTTCTCTACTGCATGCTATATGATTACCAGACATCATGCGGAGAAGTTAGTAAGATATCATTGTAGAGGAGGATATACTGGTAAGCAAAAATATAAACTTGATAATGGTGTGAAACCAAGACCAGTTGCAGATGATTTGATTTATAATTCTGGTGCAACATTCTCTACACCTATCCTACTTTATAGATTAGAGTTGGGATCTTCTATACATCCAGAGCATATAGATTCATTCCACAGAGCAAGTCATGATGGTATATTAAATTGGTGGCAACAGCAGGGAGCAACTCTTGATGTTAAAACCTTAACAGATTATGATCCATACTTAGGGAAGGTAAGTAATCCAGGTGGTTAACCGTACTTTGAGTACCTTGACAGCACTACTACATAGTGTTAAGATTATTAAACAACTGTCACATGTGCCAGTTGTATAAATAATACTGATACAAAGGACTCGAAAGAATCGTAACCCTGCGTTGATGCTAAAAGTACCCCATGTCGGGGGTGCTATCATCCGCAAGGTTTTTTTTATTCTTGCGAGATACTTAAACACAATCATGTCAATCAAATCAACAATCGCAGCACTTGCTGCATCACCTTTCGTATTCGCTGGAGCCGCTTTTGCTGGTCCTTACGTGAATGTAGAAAGCAATCTCTCATATCCTGATGGAGACTACTCTGCCGCTACAACTGACGTTGCTGTAGGTTTTGAAGGTTCTACATCTGAAGGTAAGATCGCATATTATATCCAAGGTGGTCCAGCATTCGTTCATAGCGAAGCTGCTGATGATACAGAAACAGAACTTGCTGGTAAGGCAGGTATTTCTTATGCTGCAACTGAAGACCTAGCTGTTTACGGAGAACTATCTGGTATCTCTAACGAAGACAGCAGTGGAGATTCTATCGTTGACTTCGGCGGTAAAATCGGTGCTAAGTTCCTTTTCTGAAGGGAAGCAGTTGATCAACCTACTGACACAGTAGATTAGATAACCATAAAAGACTCTCTACATAGTGGAGGGTCTTTTTTAATGCTATGAAAACAGCAGGTGAAGTCGCAGGACATCCACTATGGATGTTACCAGTTATGATGTTAGCAGTTCTCTTAATGATCGAGGGTTTGCATACTATGGCACATCTGCATCAAGAGATGGATGTACATGGTATTTGTAGACAGAACAAAGAATTTATTGAGAGTTTAGATGATGAAGATTACTAGATTTTATATGTGATATAAGGGGTACTTATTAGGGTTCGGAACACCGTACAATTGTAAAGTTGTGTAAACTTTATGGTTGCTATATAATTATGTACGTAACAATTCTTAACAAAGAATGACAAGTTCAACGAACACAATGAAGCGGTATACAACTACCGAATATGGTAAGCAGAATATGTTTGCTGCTGAACCAGAGATGTCTTACGTTGAGAACTACGAAGGATATTGGAAGAATGCAGAGCAACTCAATGGTCGCCTAGCGATGATTGGATTCTTTGCTGCAGTCCACAACTACATCTTATTTGGTGCAGTTATCCCTGGCATCTTCTAAGACCAAAAGGTCTTTACACCACTCGCCTAGCGAGTCACTTTTAACCCTCAATCTAAAAAGGAGAAAATCAATGACACCCGACGCAGAAAAGTTTAATGGCTGGATGGCCATGATCGGAATCGTTGCAGCACTAGGTGCTTATGCAACAACAGGACAAATCATCCCAGGTATATTCTAATGGAAAATACTAACGTAGCAATTTGGAACAGAGCAAACGGTAGGTTTGCAATGATTGCTTTTTGGGCAGTCCTAGCCGCTTACACAAAGTTCACATACTTTGCGTAAGTTGTTACAAAACTAAATACTTACTCGTAACTTTATTAGCGAACAAAGACATGGGCGACTTAACAGCCGCATCAGACAGTATATCACCACTAGTAGCAGTCCTCTGGGTTTTCTATCCTATGGCTGCTTTAGTCTTGATTGAACTCTTACTAAGAGCATTCAATAATGATGACGATGACGACACAAATGGTGGTAAAGGAATAAGAATACAGGAACCTGTGTTCGCTACAGTACCTTCAGGAGCATAACTATGCATTTTATTTTATTCGCAGCAACTCTAGCAGTTTTCACATATACAAATGTTGGATCTATCGTTCTTCAATAACTTATTAATAAACACTCCTGCAGGTGCTCACGGACTGTTGGAGTTTGGATTCTTTCTAGCAGTTGGTGTGACTGCTGGTTCATTAGGTATGATCTAATGGAGATCCTTAAAATGACTTTGATGATACTTGGTACTGTCATACCATTTACAATTGTTATGATGTCTGTGATGTATTATGTGATGGAGGAGTGATGACAGACGAACAAATAAATGTAAGAGAACAGGCAATTAAGATCCTGTATAAGAATTTCGGACAAGACGATGCAATATATACTTGTGCTGATGAATGGTGTATGAAGCAGGT